>Ga0209810_1000114_pt1 | contig 244916 bp, 256 predicted proteins | sample Coa_R1_7_FD_187159 | JGI IMG/M metagenome (GOLD analysis project Ga0209810, IMG submission 187159) | Surface soil microbial communities from Centralia Pennsylvania, which are recovering from an underground coalmine fire - Coalmine... | ecosystem: Environmental > Terrestrial > Soil >...
GGCGCGCGCTCGGCCCGACGCGGGCCTGATCGCGTGCACTGTGCTGGACGGCGACGGCGATCGCGTGCAGTTCGCAGGAGCGCGGTTCGACGCGCGCCTCGGCTATTCGGGGCGGCTCGCGACGCGCGTTCCCGCGGCACCGCACGACGTCGGCCGCGTCGACGGCGCCGCCGTCGCGGTCTCTCGCGCGGCCGTCGAGCGGGCGGGGCTCCTCGACGAGACGCTCTTCCTCTACGTGGAAGACGTGGAGTGGTCGCTGCGCATCCGCCGCGCCGGCTTCGCCGTCGTGCTCGTGCCCGACGCGCGCGTGCGGCACAAGGGTTCTGCGGCGAGCGGCGGCGCCGCCTCGACGACGAACCTCTACTACGACACGCGCAACACGATCGCAGTCGCGGAGCGCTACGCGCCGCTGCCGCCGGGGCTGCGTGCGGCGCGGCGGGCGGTCGTCGTCGGCGCGCACCTCGCGCAGGCGGCGAACCACCCGCGGCGCGGTGACGCGCTGCGCGCCGTCGTCGCCGGCTGGCGCGACGCACGCCGCGGCCGGCTCGGGCGCCGAGCGTAGTCAACGGCTGTCGGCGACCTCGCGGTAGACGGCCTCCGTCGCGCGCGCCGTCGCGTCCCACGAGAACCGCGCGGCACGCGCGAGCCCTCGCTCGCGCCACTCGCCGGGAGCGTCGAGCACGTCGCGGACGGCGGCGGCGACCGCGTCGGGGTCGCGCGGGTCGAACAACCGCGCGGCATCGCCGACCACCTCCGGCAGCGCGCCCGCGTCCGAGCAGGCGACCGGGCAGCCCGACGCCATCGCCTCGAGCGGCGGCTGGCCGAATCCCTCGTACAGCGACGGGAAGACGAGTGCCGACGCCGTGCGGTAGAGGCGCGCGAGCTCCTCCTTGTCGACGCGGCCGCGCACGTCCACGCTCTCCGGCACACGGCCGAAGTCCCCGCCGCCGGTCAGCACGAGACGCAGCTCCGGCCGCTCGCGCCGCACCTGCGCGAACGCGCGGAAGAGAAGCTCGTGGTTCTTGTGCGGCCACGGCCGCGCTGGGTAGAGCAGGAACGGCTCGCGCTCCGCGTCGCCGGGGCGGAACCGGTCGTGGTCGACACCGGACGGCACGACGCGGATCGCGGCGGGGTCGAGGGCGAGCCGCGCAACGGCGCGGTCGCGGACGAACCCGCTCAGCACGATCACCCGCGCGGCCGCCCGGACCGAGCGGTGCCAGGCGACCGCCCGCCAGGCGCGTTCGCCGCGCGAGAAGAGCCGCGCCAGGTCGAGGTGCTGCACGTCGTGCAGCGTCGTCACCGTCGGAACGGTCACCCGCGGCAGCGCGACCGTCAACGGGTAGTGCACGGCGTCGGCGCCGACGTCGCGGCGGCGGACGGCACCACGCGTCATCGCGAGCAGCCGCTCGCGCGGCGTGCGCGCGACCCCGTAGGAGGAGACGACCGTCGTCGGCAGCCCCTCGCCGGCGTCCGGCGCGACGGGAGGCGCCAGCACCCGCAGCTCGAGCTCGCTCGTCCGTCGCAGCGCCCGGAGCAGCTCGCGCGCGTACGTCTCGCTGCCCCCGAGCTCGCCAGGCACGAGCGTCAGGAGCGACACCGCGACCACGGCACTAACCTTGCCCGATGCGGATCGTCGGCGCGCTCCTGCTCGCGGTCGGCACGGCAGCCCTGTACGCGCTGTCGACCTCGCTGCAGGCGCTCGAGGCGCGCCGCACCTCGTCGGAGAGCGCGCTGCGCGCGTCGCTGCTCGCGCGGCTCGCGCGGCGGCCGCTCTGGGTGGCGGGCACCGCGGCGGGCCTGCTCGCGTGGCCGATGCAGGCGGGCGCGCTCGCGCTCGCGTCGGTGGCGCTCGTGCAGCCGGCGCTCGGGCTCGGGCTCGTGGTGTTGCTCGCGCTCGGCGTGCGGATGCTCGGCGAGCACGTCGGCGCGCGCGAGATCGGAGGCGCGGCCGCGATCGCCGCCGGTGTCGGGCTGCTCGCGTGGGCCGCGCCGCCGGGCAACGGACGGTTCACGCGCGTCGCGGAGATCGCCGTCGTCGTCGCTGCGGCCGCGATCGCGGCCGCACCGTTCGTGATCCGACGCGTCCGCTCGATCGGAGGCGTGGCGGCCGCCGCAGTCGCAGGCTTCGGCTGGGGCGTGGTCGGGTACGCGACCGCGCTTCTCGACGAGTCGCTCGCGCGGCGCCACTGGCTCGCCACCGCCGGCTGGCTCGCCGTCGTCGGGGCCGCCAGCTTGTCGTCCCTGCTCGCCGAGATGACGGCGCTGCAGTCGTGCCCGGCCACCCGCGCCGTGCCGCTGACGTTCCTCGTCGAGATGGCGCTCCCGGCCGCGCTCGCGCCCTTCCTGACGAGCAGCCGACCGTCGAGCGAGGCGGGCTTCGCGCTCGGCCTCGCGCTCGCGGCGGGCGGTGCCGTCGCCCTCGGCCGCTCGCGCGCGGTTGCGCACGTCGTCCAGGAAGGCGAGGCGCTAACCGCGCCGTAACGCAGGCTCTTTACACTCCGCGCGAGTGGCCGAGCACGCCGACGTCGCCGCGCTGTTCGCGCGGCTCAAGGAGGAGGTCCGCGCCGCCGGGCCGCGGGCGGCCGACGTTCCCCCGGCGCAGGTACGGCTGTCGGTGCGCGACCAGGCGGAGCGGCTCTGGCCGGTCTCGGCGGAGCGGCCGATCGTCGGCAAGGGCGGCGCGGTCAAGGCGGTCCTGCGGCGGCTGATGCGCTGGTACGTCGAGCCGGCGCTCGCCGACCAGCGCGCCTTCAACGACGCCGTGCTCAAGCTGATCGACGACCTCGACGAGCGGATCGAGCGGCTCGAGAGCCGATGAGGGTGGTCGTCGCGGCGCCGCAGGTGCCGTTCGTGCGCGGCGGCGCCGAGGTGATGGCGGAGGACCTCGTGGCGGCGCTGCGCAGCCGCGGGCACGAGGCCGAGCTCGTGACGATGCCCTTCAAGTGGTACCCGGGCACGCGGGTGCTCGACCAGGCGTTCCTGTGGCGGCTCGTCGACCTCACCGAGAGCGACGGGCGGCCGATCGACCGCGTGATCGCGACGAAGTTCCCCGCGTACTGCGTCAGGCACCCGCACAAGGTCGTCTGGGTCCTGCACCAGTTCAGGCAGGCCTACGACTACGACCGGACGGAGCTCGGCCAGTTCTCGGAGTCGCCGGAGGACCGCGCGGCGCGGCGCGCGGTCGAGCGGCTCGACGAGGTCGCGCTCGGCGAGGCGCGCCGCGTGTTCGCGACGTCGCGGAACGTCGCCGACCGTCTCGAGCGCTTCAACGGCATCCATGCCGACGTGCTGCCTCATCCGCCGCAGGCGCTGCCGTACCGCACCGCCGATCCGGAGGGGTTCATCCTGTCGGTGAACCGGCTCGACCGCGCAAAGCGCGTCGACCTGCTGATCGAGGCGGCGAAGCTCGACCCGTCGCTGCGCGTCGTGGTCGTGAGCGACGGCCCCGACCGGGAGCGGCTCGAGCGGCTCGCGTCCGAGCTCGACGGGCAGGTCGAGTTCACCGGCCGCGTCGACGCCGACCGGCTCGCCGACCTCTACGCACGCTGCGCGGCGCTCTACTACGCGCCGCTCGACGAGGACTTCGGCATGGCGCCGTTCGAGGCGTTCCTGTCCGCGAAGCCGGTGGTGACGACGCGCGACGCCGGCGGGCCGCTCGAGGTCGTGCGCGACCGCGAGACGGGCCTCGTCGTGGCGCCGGAGCCGGCGGAGCTCGCCCGCGCCTGCGCCTACCTCCTCGCGCACGCCGACGAGGCGAGGGCGTGGGGCGCGGCCGGCCGCGCGGTCGCGGAGCGCGTCACCTGGGACGCCTGCGTCGACGCGCTGCTCGGATGAGGGTCGCGTACTACTCGCCGCTGCCTCCGTCGCGCTCGGGTATCGCCGACTACTCGGCGCTGCTCCTGCCCGCGCTGCGCGAGCGGGTCGACGTGGTCGTCGCCGAGCCGGGGCGGCGGGCGCCACACGCGGACGTCGCGCTCTACCACGTCGGCAACGACCCCGACGCGCACGGCTGGATCCTCGACGCGCTGCAGCGGCGCCCCGGCGTCGTCGTGCTGCACGAGTACGTGCTGCACCACCTCATCGCAGGCGTGACGATCGGACGGGGCGACGGGCGCGGCTATCTCGACGCGCTCGAGCGCGAGCTCGGCGTCCCCGGTCGCCTCCTCGGTCTCGGCGTGCTCGACAACCTGCTGCCGCTCCTCTGGGAGACGCAGCCGGAGCGGTTCCCGCTCGCGGGCACCGTGCTCGACCGCGCGCACGGGCTGATCGTCCACTCGCGCTACGTGGCGGAGCGGGCGCGCGAGGCCGGCTACGACGGGCGGCTGTGGCGGATCCCGCACCCGGCGTGGCCGATGCACCGCGTCGAGCCGGACGCGGCCGTCACCGGCGACCCGCTGGTCGGCTGCTTCGGCTTCCTCAACATGAACAAGCGGATCCCGCAGCTGCTGCAGGCGTTCGCGGCGCTGAGGCGCGACCGGTCGCGCGCGCGGCTGCTGCTCGTCGGCGCTGCAGGCGAGCGCTTCGACGTCGCGCGGCGGCTCGAGCGGCTCGGGCTGACGGACGGCGTCGACGTCGTGGACTACGTCCCCGAGGAGCGCCTGTGGCCGCTGATGGCGGCGTGCGACGTGCTCGTCAATCTCCGCTACCCGACGATGGGCGAGACGTCCGGCTCCGTCATCCGCGGCCTGTCGCTCGGGAAGGCGATGGTCGTCTCCGACGTCGGCTGGTTCGCCGAGCTTCCCGACGACGTCGCGCTGAAGGTGCCCGTGGACGAGCACGAGGTGGCGACGCTCGCGGCGGCGCTGGGGCTGGCCGCCGACCGGGCCGGGGAGCTCGGCGCCGCGGCACGCGCGTACGTGGCGCGCGAGCACTCGCTGCCGCACGTTGCCGACGGGTACGCCGCGGCGCTCGAGGTCGCGGCGGGCGGCGACGCCGTCGCCGACGCGGTGCTGCTGCGCGTCGCGGAGGCCGCCGCCGACGTCGGCGTCGACGACGTCGGCCCGCTCGCGCGCGCGCTCGTCGACGCCGGCATCGTCGCATGAGCGCGATCGCGGCGGCGCGCACGCGCGCCGTGTCGGTGCCGGCGTGGGTGTGGCTCGCGGCGATCGTCGTCGCGTCGGCCGCGGTGCGCATCGTGCTCGCCCGGCGGATGGTCGCGCCGTGGATCATGGTCGACGAGCTGATCTACTCGGAGCTCGCGAAGTCGTTCGCCGCGCACGGCCGGTTCCTGGTTCGCGGCGTGCCGAGCAACGGCTACGGGTTCGTCTATCCGGTGCTGATCGCCCCTGCGTTCCGTCTGTTCGCCGGCGTGCCGCGCGCGTACGCCGCCGCGAAGGACGTGAACTCGGTCGCGATGTCGCTGACCGCCGTCCCCACGTACCTGCTCGCCCGGCGTCTGCTCTCGCCGGCGCTGTCGCTCGTCGCCGCGGTCCTCGCCGTCCTCGTCCCCTCGATGCTCTACACGGGCACGCTGATGACCGAGAACGCGTTCTACCCGCTGTTCGTGCTCGCCTGCCTCGCGTTGCTGGCGATGCTGGAGCGGCCGACCGCGTTGCGGCAGGTCGCGGTGCTCGCGGTCTCCATGCTGTGCTTCGCGACACGTGCGCAGGCGGTCGTGCTGTTCGGCGCGGCCGTCCTCGCACCGCCCCTGCACGGGTGGATCGAGCGCGACCTGCGCGTGCGCCTGCGGCGGTACGCCGTGCTGTACGGCGCCGTCGCAGCCGGCGTCCTCCTCGCGGTAGCGGCCTCGCTCGCACGCGGACGGTCGCCGCTCGGCCTGCTCGGCGCCTACCGCGCCGCCGCCGGTCCCGGCTACAGCGTCGGGAGCGTGCTCAAGTGGATTCTCTGGCACGTCGCGGAGCTCGACCTGTACGTCGGCGTCGTCGCGTTCGCCGCGCTGCTCGCGCTCTGGCTCGCGCCGCGCGCGGCGACGCCCGCGGCGCGCGCATTCGCGGCGATGTCGCTGCCGGTGGCGGTGCTGCTCGTCGTCGAGGTGGCGGTCTTCGCCTCACGGCAGTCGGGCCGGATCGAGGAGCGCAACGACTTCTATCTCGCACCGCTCTTCCTCGTCGCGCTCGTCGCCGGCGTCGACGCGCGCGTGATCCCGCGCCGTCGTCGCGCCGTCGCCGCCGCCGCGCTCGCGGCGGGCGTCCTGCCGGCGACGATTCCGCTCGGCCATCTGATCAACACGCAGATCGTCTCCGACACGCTCGCGCTGCAGCCGTGGTGGTGGCTGCAGGACCAGGGCGTCCACTTCGGCGCGGAGCGCGTCGTCGCGTTCGCGGTCGCGCTCGCCGCGGGCGCCGCATTCGCGGCCGTGCCGCCGCGGCTCGCCGGCGCCCTCGTCATGCTGACGGCGGGCTACCTGGTGCTCGTGGGCGCCGTCGCCGAGAACGGCCGCCACGGCGCGGTGCGCGCGTCCCAGGGCGCGCTCTTCGCCGGGATCCGCGCGCCGCACCCGGACTGGATCGACCGCCGGGTCGGGACGGCCACCGACGTCGCCGCCGTCTGGCACTGGAACGCCGGCGAGACGCACCCGCTCTGGGAGAACGAGTTCTTCAACCGCAGCGTCGGCGACGTCTACACAGTGAACGGCCCCGACCCCTCCGACGGCGGGCTGCCGGAGACGCCCGTGCACGAGCGCTCCGACGGCGTGCTCGTGCGCGCCGACGGCACCGTCCCGCGCGCCCGCTACGCGTTGTCGTACGCCGACCTCGCCGGCGCCGTCGTCGCGCGCGACCCGATCGGGCTCGCGCTCTACCGCGTGGACGGCCCGCTCGTCTTCGTCACGCGCGTCAGCGGGCTGTACGCGAACGACACGTGGGGCGGCCGCGTCGTCACCTACCACCGCTTCCGCTGCGCCGGCGGCTTCCTCACCGTCCGCGTGGGCACCGACGCGAACCTCTTCGACGTCGACCAGATCCTGACCGCGCGCGAGAACGGCCGCACCGTCGCGAGCCTCCGCATCGCGCCGACGGCGCAGCCGACGCTGCGCGTGCGGCTCGTTCCGCGGCACGGCGTCTGCACCGTGCGTTTCCTCGCCGCGCGCACGCGTGTTCCCGCGCGGGTCCAGCCCGGCAACGCCGACATGCGTGCGCTCGCCGTCCACTACTACGCGTTCTCGTACGCGGCGCGATGAGGATCGCGTTCGACGTCAGCCCGCTCTCGCACGAGCGCACGGGCGTGAACAACTACATCCGGGGGTCGCTCGCCGGGCTGGCCGACGTCGCGCGGGAGTACGGCGACGAGGTGGTCGCGTTCGCACCGACCTCCTTCCCGGGCCGCCGCGCGATCGCCGAGGCGCTCGCCGGTCTCGGCGTCGAGCTGCGCCTCCTGCCGCTGCCGTTCGCGCACGCCTGGCGCACCGCGTGGTCGGTCGCCGCGCGGCCCCCGGCCGAACGCTGGCTCGGGCCGTTCGACGCGCTGCACTTCACCGACTGGATGTTCCCGCCGCAGCGCCACGGCGTGCGTGCGACGACGATCCACGACCTCGTGCCGGTGCACCATCCCGAGTGGACGACGGCGCGCACGCAGTCGATGCACCGGCGCAAGTACGCGAACGCCGCGCGCACCTGCGACGTCGTCTTCGCCAACTCGAGCTACACCGCAGACGACTTCGCCGCCACGTTCGGGTTCGACCGCGAGCGGATCCTCGTCGCGCATCCCGGCGTCGGACGCGAGTTCGCGGCCGAGGGCGTGGCGGCCGACCTGGGGTCGCCATATGCATTGACGGTGGCGACGCTCGAGCCGCGCAAGAACCTCGGCACGCTCGTGCGCGCGTTCGCACTGCTTGCCGACACGGAGCTGGCGCTCGTCGTCGCCGGCGGGCGCGGCTGGGGCGAGCAGCCGGAGCTCGACCGCCCCGGCGTCGTGCGCGTCGGCCGGGTGAGCGACGAGGAGCTCGCGCGGCTCTACCGCGGCGCCGCCGTCGTCGTCTATCCGTCGCGCTTCGAGGGCTTCGGCATGCCGATCACGGAGGCGATGGCGTGCGGCGCGCCCGTCGTCGCCTCGGCGCATCCGTCGCTGGACGAGGCGTGCGGCGACGCGGCCGTGCGCGCCGACCCGGAGAGCCCGCAGGCGCTGGCCGACGCGGTCCGCGCCGCGCTCGCGCGCCGCGACGAGCTGCGCGCGCGCGGGCTCGAGCACGCGCGGCGCTTCTCCTGGCGCCGCGTCGGCGAGATCTTCCGCGAGGGCTACGCGGCCGCGTCCGAGCGGTCGTCGTGAGCCGGCCTGCCGCCATGCGCGTCGCGCTCGACACGACGCCCCTCCTGCAGACGCGCGCCGGCACAGCCCGCTACGTGCGCGCCCTGCGCGACCGGCTCGACGTCGTCGAGGTGTCGTTCCCCGCGACCTCGCGGCTGCGGACGCTCGCCGCCGACGTGCTGTGGTATCCGCGCCTGCGGCCGCCGCGCGGCGTCGACGTGCTGCACTGCCCGACCTTCCGCGGCCCGCTCGTCGCACCGCGGCCGCTCGTCGTGACCGTGCACGATCTGGCCGTGCTGCGCCACCCGGAATGGTTCAACCGCTGGACGTCTGCGTACTCGCGCGTCGCCGTCCCGCGCGTCGTCCGCGCCGCACGCCGCCTGATCGCCGTGTCGGAGTTCACGAAGCGCGAGCTGGTGTCGCTGCTGTCCGTCGACCCGGCGCGGGTCGCCGTCGTCCCGAACGCGGTCGAGGACGTCTTCGTGCCGGACGGGCCGCGCGCGAGCGGCGACTACGTGCTCGCCGTCGGGACGCTCGAGCCGCGCAAGAACCTCGCGCGGATCGCGGCCGCCGTCGACGGGGAGCTGCGCGTCGTCGGCGCGCACGGCTGGGGCGGGGTCGCGGCGCCGCGCGGCGTCACGTGGCTGGGCGAGGTGCCCGACGAGGAGCTCGCCGCGCTCTACCGCGGCGCGCGCTGCCTCGTCTACGCGTCCTTGTACGAAGGCTTCGGGATCCCGGTCGCCGAGGCGCTCGCCTGCGGCTGTCCGGTCGTCACGAGCCGCGGCTCGCCGATGGCCGAGCTGGCGGGCCGCGACGCTGCGCTCGTCGATCCCACCGACGTCGACTCGATCCGCGAGGGGATCGCGCGCGCCCCGAGACCCGCGCCGCGGCGTGGCGCGAGCTGGGACGAGGTCGCCGCGCGCACCTGGGCCGTCTACGAGGAGGCCGCCGCGTGATCGTCCTCGACGCGGACGTGCTCGGCCGGAACCGCACCGGCGAGGAGACGTACCTGCGGAACCTGCTGCGCGAGCTGCCGCAGGTCGCCCCCGACCTGCACTTCGGCGCGGTCACGCGCCGCGTCGAACTGCTGCCGGAGGGAATCGAGCCGCTGACGCTGCCCGCGCGGTCGCAGGAGGTGCGGATGGCGTGGACGCTGCCGCGTCTGCTCCGTCACGTGCGTCCGCAGGTCGCGCACTTCCAGCATGCGCTCCCGCTCGGCTACCGCGGCCGCAGCGTCGTCACCCTGCACGACCTGCACTTCGAGCGCGACCCGCGCGTGATGGCGCGCGCCGACCGCGTGACGTTCAAGCTCGTCGTCCCGCGGTCGGCGCGCCGCGCCGGCGCCGTCGTCGCCGTGTCGGAGCGGACGAAGCGGGACGCCGTCGAGCTGTACGGGCTGCCGCCGGACAGGATCGCCGTCGCACCGCACGGCGTCGACCCCGCCTTCTCCCCCGGCGACGGGTCGCGCGACTACGCACTGTTCGTCGGCGCCGTCCAGGCACGGAAGGACCCGCTTGCGGCGCTCGCCGCCGCGAGCGCGGTCGGACTGCCGCTCGTCGTCGCGGGCCCCGAGAAGGAACCGGCGCTCGCCGCCGAGCTGCGCGCCGGCGGCGCCGACCTGCGCGGCTGGGTCGACGTCGAGGAGCTCGCCCGCCTCTACCGCGGCGCCGCCGCGGTTCTGCTCCCGTCGCGCTACGAAGGGTTCGGCCTGCCGGCGCTCGAGGCGATGGCGAGCGGCACTCCCGTCGTCCTCTCCGCCGACCCTGCCCTCCGCGAGGTGGCGGCCGACGCCGGCGTCTACGCCGAGGAGGGCGACCTCGCCGGCGCACTGCGGCGGGCGCTCGACGAGCGCGAGCGGTACGTGCAGGCGGGGCTCGAGCGCGCGAAGCGGTTCTCGTGGCGCGAGACGGCGCGCCGCACCGCCGACGTGTACCGGAGCCTGCTGTGAAGGTCGCCGCGGTGGTCGTGTCGCACGGGCACGCGCGGGAGCTCGCTGAGTCGCTGCCCGCGCTCGCGCCGCAGGTGGACGAGCTCGTCGTGATCGCGAACGTCCCGGGCTCGGTGCCGGAGGGCGTCGACGCCGTCCACAACGCACGCCCGCTCGGCTACGGCGCCAACGTCAACGCCGGCGTCGCGCGGACGTCGGCGGAGCTCGTCGTGGCCGCGAACCCCGACGCGATCCCGGTGGCCGACGCGGTCGCAGTCCTGCGCGCGTTCGTCGAGGAGCACCCCCGCTGCGGCGTCGCCGGCCCGCGCATGCTGTTCCCGGACGGTCGCTGGCAGCCGTCGCGGCGGCGCTTCCCGACCGTCACCGGCACGATCGTGCGCCGCACGCCGCTGCGCCTCGTCGTCCCGCAGCGGCGGCACTTCCACCTGGACGAGGCGCCGCCCGACACGCCCGTCAGAGCGGACTGGATGCTCGGCGGCTTCCTCATGCTGCGCCGCGAGATGCTCGAGCAGCTCGGCGGGTTCGACGAGCGGTTCCGTCTCTACGGCGAGGACATCGACCTGCAGTACCGCGCGATGCGGGCCGGGTGGGAGCGGTGGTACGTGCCGCAGGCGGTCGTCCGGCACGAGCACAAGGCGGAGACCGACAAGCGCTGGCTGACGCGGCGCACGCTCTGGCACTGGAGCGGCGTCCTGCGCTTCGTGCGCAAGCATCCGGAGCGGCTGCGCGCGCTGTGAACGTCGTTTCGAAGTACGACGAGCTCGCCGAGCGCTATAGCGCGTCGGACTACGCCGACGCCGAGCGCTACTACGCACGGCGGGCGCGGCTCGTCGTCGAGCACGGGCCGAGGCTGGAGCGCGGCGCGGCGGTGCTCGACGTCGCGTGCGGCGACGGCGGTCTCGGCCCGCACCTGCTCGCGCGCGGAATCGACTACCGCGGCGTCGACGCGAGCGAGCGCATGGTCGAGGTGGCGCGGCGCCGCCTCGGCGACCGGGTCGGCATCGGCACGTTCGAGTACGAGCCGCCGCAGCCGGTGGACGCGACGACGATCTTTCGGTCGCTGTACCTCGTCGGCGACCGACGCACGTTCCTCGAGCGGGTGCGCGGCTATACGCGACTGAAGCTGGTGTTCGACTTCGACCCGCGCGTGCAGGCGCCGGAGGCGGTCGTCGCCGACCTCGGCGCGGCGGGCTGGGAGCGGGTCGCGCTGCGCCCGTTCCTGACGCCGCAGCGCGTGCGTTTGCCGCCGCCGCTCCAGACGCTGCTGCACGTCGTCGAGCCGCTGCCGGGGGCCCGGATCCTGACGCGCGTGCGGTTTCCGCTTCTCGTCAGCGCCTGGTGACGCCGCCGCCGAACTCGACGCCGAGCTGGCGGTCGTCGGAGATGCCGTAGTCGAGCGGCCGCACGAGGCGCGTCAGGTGCACCGAAACGGCGACCGGGACGCGCACGTGCACGGAGAACGACACGTCCCGGCAGTTCCGCACCCGCACGCGCCGGACGAGCACCGGGCGGTCGACGACGGGAGCGCGCTGCTCGTTCAACGCGACCGGCCCGACGCGCACGAGGGCCGTCGTGTCGGGTGCGCCGTTCGCGCAGAAGCCGCGGCGGCTGAGGTCGACGTGCAGCACGCCGGACCGCAGCGGCCCGAAGTACGCGTAGGTGGCGTCGGCGTGGTTCGCGACCCAGCCGTCGGGGTCGCGGCCGTAGTACGCGTCCGATAGCCGCCACGGGTGCACGATGCGGTAGAGCACGAGCGTCGAGCCGGGCGGCTGGTAGACGCGCCTTCCGGCGAGGTGCACGCCGTTGTCGGCGAGCACGTACGGCGTCCCCGGGTCGTATCGCAGCACGCCGTCGGGCGCGGCCAGGTCCGGCGTCAGCGTCGGTCCGGGCCCGGGTGCGGTTCCGTCGAGCGACCAGACGTGCTTGATCGACCGGTTCCAGAACTCCGTCAGCCAGAGGCCGTTGTCGTTGCCGAGGCTCTGGCCCAGGTACGTGACCGGCTGGTCGTGCGCGTCCACGTCGACCCAATCGAGTGGCTGCGGCAGGTGCGCGACGAGCGCGTTCGCGCCCTGGTTGGCACCGCGCGCGCTCGTCACCTCGCCGGCGAGCATCCACGTCCCCACGGCGAGCGCCGCCGCGACCGTCAGCGACGTCCGCGCCGCCGCCGGCAGCCGCCGCGACAGCGGCACGAGCGCGAGCAGCACGGAGACCGCGAGCGTGACGACGAGCGCGTCGTGGATGTCGCTCTGGTTCCAGTAGAAGGCGCGGTTCGCCATCGCGGCGATGCCGTACCCCGGCGCTTCGCCGTACGGGTAGCCGAGCTGGTAGCCGTAGGCCAGGATCAGCCAGCCGACGAAGGTCGCGGCCAGCGACAGCGAGACGAGCGACGGCCGCCGCGCCGAGAACCAGACGCACGTCCCGACGAGGAGCAGGGGGCCGAGGTAGATGAGGTTGCGCTCCTCGACGTAGGTGCCGAACGTGATGGAGAGGTACGCCGCCTTGACGCCGGTGTACGTCCCGAACGAGATCAGCGAGCCGAGCAGCAGCGCGGCAAACGCACGCCAGCGCGGGTCCAGCCGCCGCTCGGGGACCCACAGCGACGCGAGCCCCGCGACCGCAGGCAGCACGCCGAGGCCGATGGCGAGCGCCGACCCAGCCTCGAAGCCGAGGCGCCAGATGCGGTCCTTCCAGGTCTGCGTGGTGACGGCCCACTCCGTCGAGTGGGCGCTCGCGACTCGGTTCAGCACGATCAGCGCTCCGACCGCGAGCAGGATCGCGCCGACGTAGTCGAACGTGCTCCAGCTCGCGCGGATGCGCCGCCAGCGCGGCCCGACGAGCCACAACACGATCGCGGCGATCAGCAGCGCGGCGCCCTCGCACACGAGCTCGCCGCGCACCTCGAGCGCGACGAGGCATGCGGCGATCGCCGCAACCGTCCAGCGCCGTCCGTCGCCGCAGAGCGCGCGGAACGACAGGTACGCGCACAGGCACGCCCACGGGTACGCGAGCGCCTCGGGGAGGATCAGCGTCATGTAGAAGAACGCCGACGTGCAGAGCGCGAGGATCGCGGCGGCCGCGGCGGCGGGCGGCGAGACGAGCCGCCGCGCGAGCAGGTACGTCGGAATCGCCGCGAGCGACATCATCACGGCGTTGACGTACTTGACGGCGGTGTATCCCGCCTGCGTCGAGTGCAGCCACCACGCGGGCGCGATCAGGTACGCGTAGAGCGACTTGAACGGAGCCGCCTCGCCGCGCCGCGCGGCGTGCCCCGTCGCCGCGATCGCGCGCGAGAGCTGAGACCACTCGAGCTCGTCGGTGAAGACGGTCGGCGACTTCCGCACCGCCGCCTCCCAGAAGAGGATCATGAGGACGACGAGCGCGACGCAGACGACCGGCACGAGCTCGAGGAAGCGGTCGAGCGCCGTCCGCTCGCTGCGGGACCGAGCCGGCCGGCCGGCCGCCGTGACGTCGCTCACTCGGCCGCTGCGGTGCCGAGGACGACGCGCGGGTCGAGGTCGGTCTCGCGGCGCACGAACCGGCAGGCGATCCCGGCGTCCGCACACGCCTCGACGATCGTGTCGAGGCGGTCGCGCGGCGCGTCCGGGATCGTCACGAGCACGATGTCCGGCTGCGTGCGCGCGAGGATGCGCTCCAGCTCGCGCGAAGCCCCCAGCACGGGCACGCCGTGCACGCGGCGGCGGCGCAGGCGCGGGTTGTCGTCCACGAAGCCGACGACGCGCTCCCCGGCCGTCTCGCGCAGCTCGCGCATCAGGCTGCGTCCGGTGCGGCCGGCGCCGACGATGATCGTGCGGCGGCCCGTCCGCGAGCGGTACGACCGCAGCCCGGTGACGAGCGCGCGCTCCGCGAGCCGCGACGCGCCGACCACGCCGGCGCACACGAGCGCGTCGACGACGAAGAACGAGCGCGAGAAGTCGCCGAGCGACCGCGTGAGGACGATGTACGCCATCGCCACGACCTCCGACACGGCGACCGCCGACCCGATCGCGACGACGTCGCGGCTGCCCGCGTAGCGCCAGATCGACCGGTAGAGCCCGAACGGGACGAACGCGAGGTAGCGCGCGGCGATCACGATCGGCAGCGTCACCTCGGCGATGTGGCGCTGGTTCGTCGTTCCCGGCCAGCCGAAGCGGAGCAGGTACGCCGCGGCGAACGCGCCGCAGATGAGGACGAAGTCGACGGCGACCTCGACGAGCCGGCGCGTGTGCACCGAGAACGCGCTCAGGCCGCCCGGCTGCACGCCGGCCTCGACGCGCCGCTCGATGTCCGCGAGGAAGCTCGCGAACTGCACGAGCAGGAAGAAGGTGACGAACATGCCGACGAGGGCCAGGCGCTGGTCGTCGAGCACGTTGTAGGCGAGGCTGGTGCCGCCGAGCGCCGTCGCGATCAGCGCGAGCAGGAGGACCGCGTGCTTCTCCGTCAGCCCGAAGCGGACGAGGCGGTGCGACGAGTGGTCGCGGCCGCCGCGGTAGACGGGCCGGCCCTCGAGCAGGCGCACGACCGTGACGAGCGCCGTGTCGAGGATCGGAACGGCGAGCACGAGCACCGGGAGCAGGAACGTCGCGACCGTCGTGCCCGCCACCTTCCAGCTGGCCGACAGGCCGAGCGCGGCGAGCAGGAACCCGAGCGCCTGCGACCCGGAGTCGCCCATGAAGACGAGCGCGCGTCCGCGGGGGCGCAGGTTGAACGGCAGGAACCCGACGCACGCGAGCGCCCCTGCGAGCGCGAGCGACAGCGCAGTGTCGTTCGGGTGGACGGTGACGGCGTCGACCGCGAAGAACGCGAACGCGATCGCGGCGAGCGTGGCCGCCAGGCCGTCCATGTTGTCGAGCAGGTTGAACGCGTTCGTCATCCCGACGAGCCACAGCACCGCCAGCGTCCACGCGATCACGTGCGTGTGGATCAGCTGCACGTCCGTGCCGGTGGCGAGAACGATCACGCTCGCGGCGACCTGCAGCGCGAGCTTGACCGGCGGCGGCAGCGCGCGCACGTCGTCGACGAGCCCGGCCGCGAAGAGCATGCCGGTCCCGCCCCAGATGCCGGCGACCTCCTTCGTCAGCGGGAACGCGCCGGCGGCCGCGGCGGCCGCGATGCCCACCGAGACGCCCGCGAAGATGCCGATCCCGCCGAGCAGCGGCGTCGGCCGCTCGTGCCATCGCTCCGCCGACGGCGCGGCCACCACGCGGTGCGCGAGCGGCGAGCGGAGCAGCGCCCAGACGACGGCGAAGGCGGCGGGGAGGGCGGCGAGCGCCGCGAGCGAGCTCACGAGTCGCGAGGGTAGAGAACCGGTGTTATGGCTGTGTTTGCCCGCACAAGCCGTCTCTAGACTAGTTCGCCGCGATGACGGTCTACGCTGACCTCCTGCGCTACCGCGAGCTGTTCGCGAACCTCTTCCGCCGCGACTTCCAGGCGAAGTACAAGGGATCGGCGCTGGGCGTCCTGTGGTCGCTCCTCAACCCGCTCGTGCTGCTCGGCGTGTACCTCGTCGTCTTCGGCGTGATCTTCCACAACGCCCTGCCGCACTTCCCCGTCTACCTGCTGGCGGGCCTCGCGTGCTGGATCTTCTTCTCCGTTTCGCTGCAGTCCGCGTCGCGCTCGATGATCGACAGCGGCGAGCTGATCAAGAAGGTCCGGTTCCCGCGACAGCTCGTCGCGTTTTCCATGGTGGCAACGCAGGCTGTGACGTTCGCGGTCATGCTCGTCGTCCTGATCGTCGTCTCGCTCGTGTTCATCCCGCACTCGGCAAGGGTCGTGTGGGTCGCGATCCCGCTCGCTGCGGTGTTTGCGGTGCTGGTCGCCGGCCTGTCGCTCGTCGTCGCGTGCCTGAACGTCGTCTTCCGCGACGTCGAGCACGTGCTCACGGCGGCGCTGCTGCCGTGGTTCTTCCTGACGCCGATCGTGTGGAGCATCGCGACGCAGTCGACGGTGCAGCGGCATCCGGTGCTGGCCGACGTGCTGCGCTGGGTCAACCCGATCGCGCCCCCGATCTACGCGGTGCGCGCGCCGATCTGGGCGGCGCAGCTGCCGCGTCTCGCCGACGTCGTCTACCTCGTCGTCGCGGCAACGGTCTCCGCGCTTCTCGGCGCCCTCGTCTTCCGCGCCGTCGACGACCGCATCGCGGTCGAGCTGTAGCGGGGGAGCGCCTCCGGTTCTCCCCGTTATCACGGTGACTTCGCCGCTTCGAGGGCGTGTCTTCGAGGGTCGGCGACGAGCACCGCTCGGCCGTCGTAGATCCAAGGCTCGTCCTGCGGCGCCGCGAACGCCGGCAGCCCCGCCACGTCCGGTAGGCGCTCGAGCTCGACGCCCGGCAGCACGCTCGGGCAGAGGAGCGGCTCCGCGAAGCCGGGGATGCGGCCGGGACCAGGCTCGTAGGGCGCGAGCGCGCGCGGCCGGCGGTGGAACAGTCCGCCGCGCCACTCGATCGCACCCGAGACGACGCCGTAGCCGTCCGCGTGCGCCGTGCGCACGCGCTCCGGCCAGCCCGCCGCCGGGCCGACCCACGCCGGCAGCTCGACGCGCGGCTCGCCCTCGCGCGGCCGCACCTCGACGTCGGCGGTGAGCATCTCGCTGCCGAGCTCCGACAGCCACGCGCGCAGCTCGGCGACGACGTCGAACGCCAGCCGGTAGCGGCCAGGGGGGATCGGCACGCGGAGCGCCACGTCCACCGTCGTGCGCTCGCGCGGCGCGAGCGGCGGCGCGGGTGTGCGCGGGCCGTCCCAGACGATCGGATTGCCGCGCAGGTCGAGCCAGTGCGTCGCCACGGCCAGCCGCTCGTCCCACCGCAGCGTGCCCGCGTTCTCGAGCTCGACGCGGACGCTCGTCCGCGTTCCGGCCTGCGGCGACAGGTCCGGCATCGCGCCGAAGCGCACGGCGAACGGTCCCCGCGACACGGCGGACTACCCTATCCCGCGTGGATCCGATCCTCGTGCGCGCGGCGCGCCGCGAGCCGGTCGAGCGCACGCCGGTGTGGTTCATGCGGCAGGCGGGGCGCTCGCTGCCCGAGTACCGCGCGCTGCGCGAGCGGCACTCCTTCTGGGAGGTCGCGCAGACACCCGAGCTCTGCGCCGAGGTGACGCTCCAGCCCGTGCGCCGGCACGGCGTGGACGGCGCGGTGATGTTCGCCGACATCATGACCCCGGTGCTCGCGATGGGGGTCGACGTGCGGCTCGTCGAGGGCGTCGGGCCGGTCGTCGACGCGCCGCTGCGAACGCGCGCGGACGTCGACGCGCTCCTCCGCCCCGAAGCGGACGACGCGTTCGCCCCGCTCCTGGAGGCGATCCGGATCGTCCGCAGCGAGCTCGACGACGCCCGCGCCGTGATCGGGTTCTGCGGCGGTCCCTTCACGGTCGCCGCGTACCTCGTCGAGGGGCGGCCGTCGCGCGAGTTCGCCGTCGTGAAGGCGCTCATGTACGGCGAGCCCGCCACGTGGCGGGCGCTGATGGAGCGCCTCGCCGACTGCTTCGGCGACTACCTCGCGGCTCAGGTGCGCGCGGGCGCCGGCGTCGTGCAGCTCTTCGACTCGTGGGCGGGCGTCCTCTCGCCCGCCGACTACGAGGAGTTCGTCGCGCCGTGGTCAGCGCGCGTGCTCGCGAGCGTCGACGTCCCGACGATCCACTTCGCGACGGGCGCCGCGACGCTCCTGCCGGGGATGTCACGAGCCGGCGGCGACGTGATCGGGCTCGACTGGCGGCTCCGCCTCGACGAGGGGTGGGCGCTCGCGGGCGAGGATCGCGGTGTCCAGGGCAACCTCGACCCCGCGGTGCTGCTCGGGCCGTGGGAGCGGGTCGAAGCCGCCGCACGCGACGTGCTCGCGCGCGCGGGCGCGCGCCCCGGCCACGTGTTCAACCTCGGCCACGGCGTCCTGCCGGCGACGGAGCCGTCGCAGCTGACGCGGCTCGTCGAGCTCGTGCAGGAGGCGACGGTGGAAGCGGGTGTCTGAGGCGATCCGGCTGCTCCGCGGGGACGAGTACGACGAGTTCCTCGCGCACGCGCTCGTCCAGTACGCGGACGACATGATCCGCGCCGGGATCGACGCCGACGCCGCCCGCGCGAAGTCGGAGCGCGACCACGCGGCGCTCCTTCCGGACGGCGTCGACACGGCGGGGCATTCGCTGTACGCGATCCTCGACGGCGACACGCGGGTCGGCTACCTGTGGCTCGCCGAACGCGAGAGCGAGATGGGCCGGAACCTGTTCGTCTACGGGATCCAGGTCGACGAGTCGCACCGCGGCCGCGGGCTCGGCCGGGCGGCGATGGTCTTCGCCGAGGAGGAGGCACGAAGGCGCGGCCTGCCGAGGATCGCGCTCAACGTCTTCGGCGGCAACGACGTCGCGCGGGCGCTGTACGCGTCGCTCGGCTACCGCGAGACGGCGATCTACATGGAGAAGGCGCTGTGACCCCCGGCCGGATCGTCGTCGACCGCGTCTCCCGGACGTTCCGCGTCTACCCGAAGGCGCAGCGCACGCTGAAGGACGTGTTCGTGTCGCGCGGCCGCCTGAGGACACGCGAGGTGCAGGCGCTGCGCGAAGTGTCGCTGACGATCGACCCCGGCGGCGCGGTCGGCCTCGTCGGGCGCAACGGCTCCGGCAAGTCGACGCTGCTGCGCCTCGTCTCCGGGATCATCAAGCCGACCTCGGGGCGCGTCGAAGCCGGCGGTCGCATCGCCTCGCTGCTCGAGCTCGGCGCAGGCTTCCACCCGGACTTCACCGGACGCGAGAACGTGTACTTGAACGGCTCGATCCACGGGCTGTCTCGGGCGCGCGTGCGGGAGGTGATGGACGAGATCGTCGCGTTCGCGGAGTTGGAGCAGTTCATCGACCTGCCCGTGCGCACCTACTCGTCCGGCATGTTCATGCGTCTCGGCTTCTCGGTCGCCGCGCACATCGAGGCGGACACGCTGCTGCTGGACGAGGTGTTCGCGGTCGGTGACGAGCAGTTCCAGCGCAAGTGTTTTGGCAAGATCGCCGAGTTCAAGAACCGCGGCGGCACGATCGTCTTCGTCTCGCACGACGCGCAGGCGGTCGAGCGGCTGTGCGACCGCGCCGTGCTCCTGCGGCAGGGACAGGTTGCGTTCGACGGCGAGACGCGTGAGGCGATCGCCGCCTACCGTCGCCTGCTCGCGGCCGACGCGAACCCGGAAGAGCTGGAGGCGGGGCTGCGCGAGTGGGGGACGGGCGAGGCGCGCATCCTCGCGGCGCAGCTACTCGACGACGACGGCGACGAACGCCTGCAGTTCGCGGCCGGCGAGCCGGCGACGATCCGGCTCGTGGTCGCCGCCGACGCCGGCGTCCCACCGCCGCGCGTCTCGCTCGAGCTGCGCGACGACGGCGGGCTCGTGCTCGGCGAGCTCGCGCAGGACACGGCGCAGCTGGGCTGGAACGGCGTCGCCGGCCCCCGGGAGCTGCGGCTGCGCCTACCGCGCCTACCCCTCGCGGACGGACGCTTTCACCTCCGCTTCAGGCTGGCGGACCCGCAGACGGGACGGCTGCTGCACTCGCTCGACGACGCCGTGCGGTTCGTCGTGTTCGCGCCCGGCCTCGCTGCGGGCGCCGTGCTGCTCGAGGGCGAGTGGTCGCTGCAGGAGACCGACGCGCGGACGCCAACAACGCCGGCGTGAGCTCTCGCGCGTGCCCCGACTGGCCGGTGCTGATGGAGATCGCGCCGGACCTCCAGTTCCGCCACTACACGCTGCGCGAGGCGCAGCTGCCCGCGGAGGCGTTCGTGAAGCTGGAGGGGATCGACCTCGACGCCGTCGCGGTCTGCGCCGACCTCGACGCGCACGTGTTCAACCCCGCGCACACCGACGGCCGCGTGGCGGACGCGCTGCGCGGCACCTACTGGATCCGGCTGCGCAACGACAGGGCGAGCGGCGACGGCTGACGCCTACCGCGAACCGGCGCGGATCTCGTCCCAGCCGCGCGTGTTCAGCACGTCGGCAGGGGTGCAGCGGCCGCGGCGCGCGGTGCCGACCGACAGGCGCATGTTCTGCAGGCCGCGGACCGAGTGCGCGTCGGTCGAGCACGTGATGCGCACACCGGAGCGGACGGCGTCGCGCACGAGCTCGGCGCTCAGGTCGATGCGGTCCGGGAGCCCGTTCGTCTCGATCGCGGTTCCCGTCTCGGCGCATGCGGCGAAGACCGCGTCGAGGTCGACGGCGTTCGGCGGCCGGTGGTTCAGGATGCGCCCTTGCGGATGGCTGATCGAGCGCACAGCCGGATGCTGCACCGCCGCGAGCGTGCGCTTCGTCAGCTGGTCGCGCGACTGGCGCTGACCCGCATGCACCGACGCCTGTACCCAGTCCAGCTCGGGGAGCACGTCGTCCGGGAGGTCGAGCGCGCCGTCCGCGAGGATGTCGCACTCCGTTCCGCGCAGCACGCGGAACGGCGCGAGCCGCTCGTTGACGGCGGCGATCTCCTCGCCCTGGCGGCGCAGGTCGTCGGCGTCGAGCCCGGGCACGACGCGCACGTTGCGCGTGTGGTCGCAGATCGCGACGTACTCGTAGCCGAGCGCGATCGCAGCCTCGGCCATCTCGAGCACCGTCGCCTTGCCATCCGACCACGTCGTGTGGACGTGCAGGTCGCCGCGGATGTCCTCGCGCGTGACGAGCGACGGCACCTCTCGGTCGAACGGCGCCTCGCGCAGCTCGGGCGGGACGAACGGCAGCCCGAGCGCGCGGAAGACGCCGTCCTCGTCCGCCGCGTCGGGCAGCGCGTCGGCGGCCGCCCCCGACCCGGCGCAGGCGCCCGCCACCCACGCCTCGCTGCCCGTCGCGCGGAAGAGCTCCGTGCCGAACCGCTCGGGCGGCGCGACGACGAGCTCCACCGGCACGCCCTCGACCGTGACGCCCACCGCGCCGCGCTGGTCGCGCTCGAGCACCGCGACGATCTCCGGCAGCGCGGCGAACGCGGCGACGGTGCCCGCGCTGTCTGCCGACGGCACGACGACGACGAGCCGTTCGGACAGGTCGGCGAAGCGACGCGGGTCGCCCGCCGCGACGCCGCCGAGCGCGTCCGCGACGCCGCCGACGAGCTCCCAGGCGCGGTTGAGCAGCAGGCCGCGCCGCGGTCGCGGCCGTGACCGCTCGAGCGCCGCGCGCACCTTCGCCTCGGTCGCGGGGCCGACTCCGGAGACGTCCCGCAGCCGCCCCTCCGCGGCGGCAGCGCGCAGCTCGTCCGCGCTGCGGATGCCGAGCGCGCGGCCGAGGTCGACCATCCGCTGCGGGCCAAGCCCGGCGAGCCGCCCGATGCCCACGAGCTCGGGCTGCACTTCCCCTTCGAGCTCGTCGATCTCCGCCAGGCGTCCCGTCGCGACGAGCTCGCGCAGCCGCGCCTCGATCGCCGGGCCGATGCCGCGCAGCTCGCGGACGCGCCCGCTCCGCACGAGCTCGGCCACCGGCGCCGGCGTCGAGCGGACGAGCTCCGCCGCACGCCGGTACGCGCGCACGCTGTAGTAGCCCGCGCCGGCGAGGTCGAGCAGCGCCGCGAGCGTCTCGAGGCGCTCGGCGATGGCGGCGTTGTCCATCGGGGTAGTGTCCTCGTCGGTGCCGACGATCGTCGTTCCCTTCCGCCCGGACGACCCGAAGCGGCGCCTCGCCGTCGAGCCGGGAGGCGAGCGCGTCCGGCTCGCCGAGGCGATGCTGGCGGACGTGCTCGCGGCTGCCCGCGACGTCGGCGACGTCGTCCTGGCCGACCGCGCCGGGGGGCAAGGCGTCGCCGTCGCCGCCGCCCTCGCGGCCGCCGCCGACGAGCCTTGCCTCGTCGTGAACGCCGATCTGCCCTGTGCGACCGTGCACGACCTGCGCGCGCTCGCCGCCGCGATCCCGCGCGACGGCCTGGCCGTGGTGGCGGCCGCCGACGGGACGACGAACGCGCTCGGCCTTTCCGCGCCGCGCCTGTTCGCGCCGCTGTACGGGGCGGGCAGCGCCGGCCGGTTCGCCGCGCTCTTCCCGTCGGTGCTCGTCGACCTGCCGAACCTCGCGGACGACGTCGACACGCTCGACGACCTCGCGCGTCTCGAGGCCCGCGCGGGGCCGCACACACGGGCGGTGCTGGCCGCGCTCCGCGGACGGGCGGCGGCGTGAACGTCGCGGTGCTCTCGGGGGGCGTCGGAGGTGCGCGTTTCCTGCGCGGCTTGCTGCGCGCCGTCGACCCGGCGTCGGTGACGATCGTCGGCAACGTCGGCGACGACGTCGAGGTCCTCGGCGTCCACGTCTCGCCCGACCTCGACAGCGTCCTCTACACGCTCACCGGGCGTGCCGACGAGCAGCGCGGCTGGGGCCGAGCCGACGAGACGTGGAACGCGCTCGAGACCGTCGCGCAGCTCGGCGGCGAGAGCTGGTTCCGGCTCGGCGACCGCGACCTCGGCTTGCATCTCGTGCGCACGCAGCTGCTGCGCGAGGGCGCGGCCCTCTCCGAGGCGACGGCGAGGATCGCGCGCGCGCTCGGGCTCCAGACGAGGCTGCTGCCGGCGACGGACGACCCGCTGCGGACGTTCGTCGAGACGCCCGCCGGCACCTTTCCCTTCCAGACCTGGTTCGTGGCGCGTCGGCACCGAGACGACGTCGACGCAGTGCACTACGCGGGCGCGCCCGACGCGCGGCCGGCGCCCGGCGTCCTCGAAGCGCTCGCCGGCGCCGACGTGATCCTCGTCACGCCCAGCAACCCGTACGTCTCGATCGGCCCGATCCTGGCCGTCGAGCCGATCCGCGCCGCGCTCGCCGCGCGCACCGTTCCGTGCGTCGCCGTCAGTCCCCTCGTCGCCGGGCGCGCCGTGAAGGGACCGGCCGACCGGATGCTCGCGCGGCTCGCCGGCGGCACCGCTCCCGCGCACGTCGCGTCGTGCTACGCGGGGCTGGTCGACGCGCTCGTCGTCGACCGCAGCGACGCGCCCGCCGAGTTGCCGGAGGGCGTCCGCCCCGTCGTCGCCGACACGCTGATGACGGATGCGCACGCGGCGCAGCGCCTGGCCGCGGCCGTGCTCGACGCTGCGGGCGCGCCGGCATGAGGATCGCCGTCCTCGGCGGGACGGGGAGCTTCGGGCGCGCGCTCGCGGCACGGCTCGCGGCCGCGGGCGACGCCGTCGTGATCGGCTCGCGCGACGCCGAGCGCGCCGCGACGGCGGCGACCGAGCTCGGCCCCGGCGTCACGGGCGCGACGAATCCCGACGCCGTGCGCGACGTCGACCTCGCCGTGCTCGCGGTCAGGGCCGACGCGGCGCTGCCGACCGCGCGCGACGTGTCGGATGCGCTCGGCGCGACGCCGCTGTTCTCCGTCGCGACCGCGATCTCGTTCGAGCGCGGCGTCGGCGCCCTGCCGGATCCCGACGCGCGCAGCCTCGCCGAGCGCGTGCAGGACGTCGTCGCGGCGCCCGTCGCCGCCGGGCTGCACTCGATCGCCGCGGCGAACCTCGACGCAGCCCCGCCGGACGAGGATGCGCTCGTATGCGGCGACGACGAGCGCGCCAAGGCGCTCGCGCTGGCGCTCGCGGCGAAGGTCGTCGCCGGCCGCGCGCTCGACGCGGGGCCGCTCGCGAGCGCCCGCGCGCTCGAGGGGCTGACGGCGGTGATCGTCAACCTGAACCGCCGCTACAAGGCGCACGCGGGCATCCGCGTCACCGGCGTCGACCGTTGATCCAGCTCCTCCCGGTGCGCGGCCTGCCCGAGATCCGTGCGGGCGACGACCTCGCGGCGATGACGGCGGAGCTGGTCGAGCTGCGTGAGCGCGACGTCGTCGTGGTCGCCCAGAAGGCCGTCTCGAAGGTCGAAGGACGCGTCGTCGCGATCGACGACCTCGAGCCGTCCGCGAAGGCCGTCGAGCTCGCCGGCGACGAGCGCGACCCGCGCGAGGTCGAGGCCGTGCTGCGCGAGGCGACCGAGATCGTGCGCGAACGCGGGCCGCTCGTGATCGCGCGCACCCGCCACGGGTTCGTCTGCGCGTCCGCCGGCGTCGACCACTCGAACGCGCCGGCGCCGGGCACGCTCGTGCTCCTGCCGCTCGACCCCGACGCGAGCGCCAGACGGCTGCGCAGGCGGTTCGCCGAGGTGGCGGGCGTCGACGTCGGCGTCGTCGTCACCGACTCCTTCGGCAGGCCGTTCCGGCAGGGCACGACCGACGTCGCGATCGGCGTCGCCGGGATCCCGGCGCTGCTCGACCTGCGCGGCACGACCGACCGGATCGGCTACGAGCTACGCTCGAGCCGGACGGCGGTCGCCGACGAGATCGCGGCCGCGGCCGACCTCGCCCGGGGCAAGGCGGACGGAGTTCCGGTCGTCGTCGTCCGGGGCCTGCGCCTCGAGGGCGAAGGCTCAGGCCAGGACATCGTGATCAGCCACGAGCTCGACCTGTTCACGTGACCATCGTCACGTTCAGACTCCTTCACACCCCGACGCGAATCGGCTGACGGTCGCTAGGGTGGCGCCTTCGCCGGCGGCGGAGACGCCCAGCCGCGTGCCGGTGATCCCCCAAAGCCACCTGCGGACCCTCGGGCAGAGGAGGACGAGAACAGATGCGCTTGACCACGCCGTTTCGGCTGTTGATCGGCGTCTGCGGGCTTGCGGCCGCCGCCGTCGCGATCGCCGGCGCCGCCCGCGCCGGCCACGACGCCCGCCCCGCAGGCGACGGCGCGCCGCGGATCGCGACGCTGCGGTCGCTCGTCGTGCAGTACCGCGCCGTCACGTGGACGTGGGAGCGGGCCGCGCACACCCGCGCGCTCCCGACCTCGTACTCCGAGCGCCGGTCGACCGACCGCGCCTACCTCGAGTGGACGGTCGACCGCTGGATGCGCCGCGCCTGGCGGGCGCGCGCCGCGGCCGTGCGCCGGCTCGAGCGCCGGTTCGCGGTCGAGCTTCCCGGGGCGCCGGGGCTGCGGGCGCCGGTCTCGGCCCGCCTCAGCTACAGCCGCGCGCTCGCGCTCCGCCTGCGGCGCATCTACCCCGGGTCGGTCCCGCGGCGCTACGTCCGGTCCCGCCCCGCCGGCCCTTCGGCCGCGCTGCGGCTGTGGCAGGAGCGGAGCGCGGTCGCCGCGCTGCAGGTCGCGCTGCACGCCGTCACGCGGCCGGCCGTGCCGTCGTGGCTGCAGCGCGCGTTCCTCTGCATCCACGGCTTCGAGGGAGCGTGGGACGCGAACACCGGCAACGGCTACTACGGCGGCCTGCAGATGGACGCCGGCTTCATGAGCCGCTACGGCGCCTCCTACCTGCGCCGGTGGGGCACGGCCGACAACTGGCCCGTGTGGGCGCAGATCGCCGCCGCCGCCGCCGCCTACCGCTCCGGCCGCGGCTTCAGCCCGTGGCCGAACACGGCTCAGGCGTGTGGCCTGCCGTAGCGGGACGAATCGGCGACAACGGCCCGCCTACTGTACGCGCGCATGACCGGAACCGGTCATGCGCGGAGCGCGGGTAGCCGGAAATCGCGAAGCCGACGCGGGCGGCGGCTTGGCCGCCGCTCGTACGGCTCGAATCGCAAGGTGTCGGAGGGGTGGGTTCGGGAGGGGAACCGAAGGTGCCTCTCCCGAACCGCGAACCCCTTTTTGGGGGAGCCGCGTCGAACGCGAACGCGTGACACTGTCCTGACGGGCCGCTCTCGAGCGGCACCGGCTGCGAGCCGATGGAACTCAGGATGGTGCAGACACCTGCGGCGGCGCCTGCCCCGCTCCCGCTTCCGGGAGACGACGGCCTGCGGCCCGAGACGCTCGTCGAGTCGTACCGGCGGCTGGCCGAGGTCTTCCACGAGGTGATGTCCGAGCAGAGCCTCGACAAGCTGCTCGACCGCATCGCCGACACGCTCTCGGACCTGATGCCCTACGAGGCGCTGCACATCTACGAGGCAGACGAGGCCCGCCGCGAGCTCGTTTGCGTGCTCGCGCGGTCGCCGGAGTACGAGGAAGAGATCATGAGCGACCGGCCGAAGTTCGACGAGGGGCTCACCGGCTGGGCGGTGACGCACCGCAGCCCGGTCTGGACGAACCGCGCCGACCTCGACCCGCGCACCGCCGTCGTCGCCGGCACGCCCAAGGAGCCGGAGGCGATGATCGTCGTCCCGCTGATCGCACGCGGCGCCTTGAAGGGCGCGCTCAACATCTACCGCCTCGGGGAGGACGCGTCGTTCGCCGCCCACGAGTTCGAGCTCGCGAAGTGGTTCGGCGACGCCGCCGCGCTCGCGCTCGACAACGCACAGGTGCGCGCGCGGCTCGAGCACCAGGCGCAGACCGACTCGCTCACCGGCCTCTACAACCACCGCTTCTTCCACGAGCGGCTGCGCGCGGAGCTGACGCGTGCGTCGCGCCTGCACGACTCGGTCGCCGTGCTAATGTTCGACCTCGACGACTTCAAGCGCGTCAACGACGTCTACGGCCACGGCGCGGGCGACCAGCTGCTGATCCAGCTCGCGCGCGTCGCGCGCGAGACCGTGCGCGGCTCCGACGTCGTCTGCCGGATCGGCGGCGAGGAGTTCGGCGTGATCATGCCGTCCTGCGACGCCGGCGACGCGCTTGGTCTGGCGGCGCGCCTGACCGAGCGGCTGCGCGAAACCGAGTTCGAGCCGGCCGGCCGCATCACGATCTCGGTCGGCGTCTCCCAGGGGCCGCAGCACGCAATGAACCCGCGCGAGCTCGTCGCCTGCGCCGAGGCGGCGATGATGACCGCGAAGGCGCGCGGCAAGAACCAGGTCGTCCTCTACGACGAAGGTGCGACCGAGCGGCCGTCGCCCACCGTGACCACCGCACGCGACGTGCGTTCGATCGCGCACATGAAGATGCTGCAGTCGCTCGCCGGGAAGCTCAACCGGTTGAACGACGTGCGCCAGATCGGCGAGACGATCGCGAACGAGCTGCGGCTGCTGATCGACTACCACAACTGCCGCATCTCGCTGCGCGACGGCGACGACCTCCGCCCCATCGCGTTCATCGGCGACCACGACTCCAGCGTGCGCTCGACCGCGGACGCATACACGCAGAAGGTCGGCGTGGGCATCACGGGCCGCGCGGTCGAGCGCGGCGAGTCGCTGCTCGTGCCGAACGCGCTCCAGTGCGAGTTCGCGTACCGCATCCCCGGCACCGAGGAGATCGAGGAGTCGCTGGTCGCCGTGCCGCTGCGCTACGGCGCCCGTGTGACCGGCGCGATCGTGATCTCGAAGCTCGGGATCGACCAGTTCGACGAGGACGACGTGCGGCTGCTCGAGGTGCTCGCCGGGCAGGCGTCGGTCGCGCTCGAAAACGCACGTCTGTACGAACAGCAGCGGCGCGAGGCGGAGGGCGCAAAGGCGCTGCTCGCGTTCGCGGACGAGGTCTCGCAGGCGCAGTCGTTCGACGAGATCTGCGCATTGGCGGTCGAGCGCGCCGCCGATCTGTTCGAGACGCCGCGCGCGTCGCTCTGGATCGGCGACGCGTGCGTCGCCAGCGTCGGCGAGCCGATCGCCGACGGACGGTCCGCGCCGCTGGCCGAGGGGGACGGCATCCACGGCCGCGTCGTGGTCGAGGCGGCCGACCTGGACGACGACCGCGAGCGGCTGCTCGCGGCCTTCGCCTACCAGGCGTCGGTTGCGCTGCAGAAGTCGAGCCTCTACTGGAAGCAGCTCGAGGCCGCGGAGATCGCGAACGCGCTCCTCGACGCGAGCCGCGAGCTCGCGACCGCCGAGACGCCGGAAGAGGTGCTCGGCCGCAGCGTCGAGGTGACGGCGCGCGTGCTCGGCACCGAGCGCTCGGCGCTCTGGATCGAGGAGGACGCCGCTCCGCACGACCTCGTCGCGCGCGCGTCGCACGGCTACGAGATCGACCCGGCCGCCGCCGCCCGCAGGTTCCCGCACGACGTCGCGCACGAGTGGCTCGCGGGCGACGAGCCCTTCCTGGTCGACCCCGAGGTCGTCGCCGGCCTGCCGGGCAGCGACCTCGTCGGCAAGAAGCGGTTCGTGGTCGCGCCGCTGAAGCTCGAGGGCGGCCGCGTCGGCGCGCTGACCGCGACGGTCGGCGCGCGCGACCTCGACGACCGGCAGTTCGCGCTGCTCGCGGGCCTCGCGCACCAGGCGAAGCTCGCGATCGAAAGCGCCGAGCATTACGAGGGGCTCGAGCGGACGTTCGTGTCGACGGTCGCCGCGCTCGCGAACGCGCTCGAGGCGAACGACGAGTACACGTCGTCGCACGCGCGCTGGATCACCGACATGGCGATGCTCGTCGGGCGCGAGTTGGAGCTCGACCGCGACGCGCTCAAGCGGCTCGAGCTCGGCGCGCTCTTCCACGACATCGGGAAGATCGGGATCCCGTCCGAGATCCTGCAGAAGCCCGGCCCCCTCACGGACGAAGAGTTCGAGATCGTGAAGGCGCACCCGGAGCTGGGCGAGAAGATCCTCGCCCCGATCGAGCGGCTGGCCGACGTGCGCCCGATCGTGCGCGCGTGCCACGAACGCTGGGACGGCAACGGGTACCCCGACGGCAAGCGGGGCGACCAGATCCCGATCGAGGCGCGGATCGTGCTCGTCTGCGACGCGTTCCACGCGATGACGACCGACCGTCCGTACCGCCCGCGGCTCGACTCCGGCGAGGCGGTGCGCCGCCTGCGCGAGTCCGCCGGGTCGCAGTTCGACCCGACGGTCGTCGACGCGTTCGTCCGCCTCTACGACAGCGGCGGCGTGCTGCCGCTCGGCTGACACAGCGCGAGCGTGCCGCTGCGGACGTGCCAGTGGCCGCCGCGGCGCAGGTGGGCGACGACGGCGCGTTCCAGCGCCGTCCGCTGCGGCAGCTCGTCGAGCGGGCGCACGCGGACGAACACGAACTCGAGGATCGACGCGTCGCCGTCCTCCACGAGCGCGTCGAGCGTCCACCGCCGCTGGAAGCGCACGATGTTCGAATCCGGAGGAAGCCACTCCGCGAGCTGCGGGTCGAGCAGCCAGGAGGTGATGAACGCCGTCTCGCGCGGCTGCGCCGGCAGATGCCGCGCGAAGAACGACGGCGCCGCGGCGAGCGAGGCGTCGACGGCGGAGGGGTCGAGCGTCTCCCCGCCGGGGACGTGGACGCTCAACCCCCGCCGCCGCTGCTCGAACTGCAGCCGCCCGAGCCGGAACAGACGCCCGCGGAAATGCAGCTGCAGCCACCACGCGTGGTCGAACCCAGGACGGTCGTGCGCGCGCCGGTAGAGGGCGGCGTGGCGGCCGAGGTCTGCGAGCGTCGCCCACGACACGTCCTCCGGCACCCCGATCCGATCGTGGTAGGCGAGCACGTCCGGCAGTGCCGCGACGAACGGGAGGACGAGCGCGAGGTCGCCCCGCGCCGCCGTCCAGCGGGGACCATCCCGCTCGCCGATCAGCGCGACGAGCTCGGCGCGCTGCCGCTCGATCGTCCGCTCGTCCCGCGGCAGCGCGAGCACCGCCTCGGCGTCCTCGCGCTCGAATCCGAGCCGCTGGAGGACGTCCCTCAGCCGCGGTCCTCGAGCCTGCGCGTCATCCCGACGTCGACGAAGCCGAGCTTCTTCAGGATCGGGTACGAGGTGTCGGGCAGCGCTTCCGTCACGAGCGCCGGCGTGCCGCGGGCAACCGCGTCGTCCCAGCGCGCGCGCACGAGCGCGCGGTAGACGCCGCGCCCGCGCGCCTCCGCCAGCACCGAGCCAGCGATCAGGAACACGCCGCGCTCCGAATAGACGGAGCGGCCGATCCCGGCCGCACGCCCGCCGAGCCAGGCGAGAAACGTGAGCGGCGTCCCGTGCTCGACCATTCCCTCGTATTCCGTTCGCAGGTGCGGCCGCTGCGCCTCCCGGCGTGCGGCCGGCGTCGCGAACGCCTCCCACGTGATCTCCGTCGCCGCCGCGTACTCCTCGAACGACGCGACGGGACGCACCTCGACGTCGGCCGGACCCGGCGCCGGCTCCTCGACGCAGGCGAGCGCGTGCACCAGCGGTGCGCGGTCGCGCGGCTCCTGCAGACCGAGCGCGCGCAGCCGGTCGTACGCGTCGGGCGGCTGCGTGTCCTCTGCGAGCCACCAGACCACCTGCTTCCCGGCCGGCACGCGCGTCCGCACCTCGACGAGCGTCCGCGCCACGTCGCCCGTCCGGAGGCCGGAGACCGCCGCCCACGTCGTGCCCTGGACGATGCAGACGGTCCCGTCGTCGAAGCGCTCGACCGGCGGCGCGACGCGCGTGAATCGGTCCGGCGTCAGCGCGAACTCGCGCACGGCCGCGCTCAGCACGTCGTCGGGTCGAGGAGCACCTCGATCTCCGCGACGCAGCGGAAGCCGACGCGCTCGAGGATCGGCCGCGACATCGGTCCCGCCTGCACGGTGAGCGCCTCGAACCCGGCAGCGACGGCGTCGTCCCACCGTGCGCGCACGAGCGCGCGATACGCGCCGCGGCCGCGCGCGTGCTCGAGCACCCCGCCGCTGACCAGGACCGCCGCGGGATCGCCGGGTTGCACGAACATCCGTGCTGCGCCGACCGGGACGCCGTCGACGAACGCGAGGTACGTTCGCGCGCCGCGATCCCCGAGCTCGCGCGCGTAGCGCTCCTCGACGTTCTGCTGCGGCTCGCCTCCGTGAAAGACTCGCGCGCCGATCGACTCCGCCAGCGCGAACTCCTCGGCATCGCGTACGCGACGCGCCTCGACGCCGGCGGGCGCGGCGGGCGGGTCGGCCGTCGCGACCAGCGCCCCCAGGTGGTCCTTCGCGACAAGCCCGTGCGCGACGAGGCGGTCGACGAGATCGGACGGCGTCGCCGACGAGCCGACGTTCCACGTCACCCGCTTCCGCGCGAGTGACGCGACCTGCTCCCGCACCTCGTGCAGGGCAGCGGCGACGTCGTCGGGGTCGAGACGCAGCCGTGAGACCTGCGTGAACCCGTCGCCGAGCAGCAGGCAGTAGCGGTCCGTGAGGACGCGCTCGAGCCCGGTGCGCGGGTCGATCTCGCCCCACGCCGCGGGGTCCTCCGCGAACTCCCGGAGCTCCTCGCTAGGAGACGAATTCGTCGGCAACGCCGAGCGCGTCGTCGAGCGCGTCGAGCGCCTCCTCGAGCTCGTCGCGCGTGATCGTGAGCGGCGGACAGCACATGACCACGTTCCAGTGCGTCATCAGGTACAGGCCGCGGTCGAGGGCGCGCTTCATCACGGCCGCGACAGGCTTGGCGTCCGCGCCGGAGCCGTTGAACGGCACGAGCGGCTCGCGCGTGCCGCGATCCTTGACGAGCTCGAGCCCCCAGAAGCAGCCGAGCCCGCGCACCTCGCCGACCGACGGGTGCTTCTCCTGCAGGCGCGCGAGCTCGGCGCGGAACACGTCGCCGGTCGCGGCCGCGTTCTCGACGATGCCTTCCTCCTGGAACGCCTCGATCGAGGCGACCGCGGACGCGCACGCGAGCGGGTGGCCGCTGTAGGTCAGGCCGCCGGCGAAGTACTTGTCGCGCACCCACTCCGCGATCGGCTCGCGCACGATCATCGCGCCGAGCGGGACGTAGCCCGAGTTGATCCCCTTCGCGACGGTCATGATGTCCGGCACGACGTCCCAGTTGTCGACGCCGAACCACTTGCCGGTGCGGCCGAACCCCGCCATCACCTCGTCGCAGATGAGCAGGATCCCGTGCCGGTCGCAGACCTCGCGGATCGACTGCAGGTAGCCGTCGGGCGGGACGATGATCCCGTTCGTGCCCGTCACCGTCTCGAGGATGACGGCGGCGACCGTGTGCGGCCCCTCGTACTGCAGGATCTCCTCGAGGTGCGGCGCGCCGCTGCAGACAGGGCACGGGTCGGGGTGCCCGGCCGGGCAGCGATACGTGTACGGGTCGAACATGCGGACGACGCCCGGCAGCCCCGGCTCCGCAGGCCAGCGCCGCGGGTCGCCGGTGAGCGTGATCGCGCCGCCCGTGGCGCCGTGGTAGCTGCGGTAGCGGGCGACGATCTTGTGCCGCCCCGTGTACCAGCGCGCGAGCTTGACCGCGTTCTCGTTCGCCTCTGCGCCGCCGTTCGTGAAGAACGACATCGTCAGGTCGCCGGGCGTCACCTCCGCGAGCAACCTCCCGAGCCGCGAGCGTGACTCCGTCGCCATCGGCGGGCCGATCGTCGCCAGCCTCTCCGCCTGGTCCTTGATCGCCTGCACCAACTTCGGGTGCGAGTGGCCGATCGAGACGTTCACGAGCTGTGACGCGAAGTCGAGGTACCGGTTGCCGTCGTAGTCCCAGAAGTAGCGGCCCTCCGCGCGCTCGACCGCGATCGGGTTGATCGCGTCCTGCACGCTCCACGAATAGAGGACGTACCGCTTCGCATCCTCGACGATCTGCTGTCCCAGCCCGGTGTTCGTCTCCGTCGTCGCCATGGCCCGATCCTACGTCCTGGCTCGTCCGGCGCGCGCCCTCTTTCTAGACTCCGCCGGTGAACCGCTTTCGCCGCGCAGGCGAACGCGCCCGTGTGGGGCCGCCGGCTCATCTCAGCGACGAAGCGCTCGTCGGTCTCGTCGCCCGCGGCGACGAACGGGCGCTGGCGGCGCTCTACGACCGCCACGCAGCGCTCGCCTACGGCGTCGCGCGCCGCGTGCTGCGCGACCCACAGCTCGCCGAGGACGCGGTGCAGGAGGGATTCGTGAACGTCTGGCGCGGCGCGCGCGACTTCCGGCCGGATCGCTCGCGCGCGGCGAGCTGGATCCTGATGCTCGTCCACCGCCGCGCGGTCGACCTCGTGCGCCGCGAGGAGCACAGACGCGCGGACTCGATCGACGCCGATCAGCCGCCGGAGCTCCCGGCGGAGGACGACGCCGCGACCGGCGCGCTCGCGCGGCTGCAGCGCGAGTGGGCGCAGCGGCTGCTCGCGAAGCTGCCCGACCAGCAGCGCGAGGTGATCGAGCTCGCGTTCTACGGCGGCTACACGCAGAGCGACCTCGCCGCGCGGCTCGGCGTGCCCCTCGGCACCGTCAAGAGCAGGATGTTCAACGGCATGGCGCGCCTGCGAGAGCTGATGGAGGAGGAGCAGTGGACGACTGCGATCTCCGCGCCCTAGCTGCGCCCTACGTCCTCGCCGCGCTCGACGAGGACGAGCGTGAGCGGTTCGAGGCGCACCTGGCCGGCTGCGCCGCCTGCGCGCGGGAGGTCGACGCGGTTCGCGACTCGCTGCTCGTGCTCGCCCGCGCCGGCGGCGAGGAGGCGCCGCCGCCCGATCTGCGCGGGCGGGTGCTGGCGGCCGTCGCACGCGAGGCGCAGCCCGCGTCGCCCGCGCGCGCACCTGCGCCCGCGCCTCCGCGCGAGCCGTTCTGGCGGCGCCGCTTCGCGCTGGCGCTGCTGCCGCCGGTCGCGATGGCTGCCGCGGCGGCGGTCGCTGTCGTGCTCTTCCTCGGGCGCTCGAGCACGCCCGCGCCGCTGAAGCAGCTCGGCCCGCACGCGACGATGGCGCTGCGCGCCGCCGGCGGCCGGCGCACGGGAAGCGTCTACGTGAACCGCACCGGTGAGGTGGTGGCGCTCGCGTCGCTGCCGGTCGCGCCCGCGGGGAAGGTGTACGAGGCGTGGGTGATGGTCGGCGGCGACGAGACGCGGGCCGAGCCCGCCGGGCTGTTCCACGGCGGGACGCACTACATGACGCTGGCCCGCCGCGCGCACCCCGGCGACGTCGTCGGCTTCACGCTCGAGCCCGCCGGCGGGTCGGCGCGCCCGACGACGCAGCCGGTCGCGACGGCCCGCATCTGAACCGAACCGCCCTCCGCGGCGAACGCAGCGCGTCCAGTACGCGAACACCACGGAGGAGGAGTCAGATGAAGAAGCGTTCGATCGCGGTCGTGGCGGTGCTCGCCGCGCTCACGCTCGCCGCGGCGCTCTCGGCGGTCGCCGCGACCCGCGGCGGCAAGGCACCCGCCGCCGGCATGCAGATGAGCGGGATGCAGATGACGCCGGAGCAGATGCGGGCGATGGGGATGCCCGCGACGACGAGCGCCGCGGCGAACCTGCGGGTCGCGCTCGACAAGCTGCTCGGCGAGCACGCGTATCTCGCGATGTACGCCACCGACGAGGGGGTGGCCGGCAAGCCCGACTTCCCGGCGCTCGCGAAGCAGCTCGACCGCAACTCGGTCGCGCTCTCGCGCGCGATCGCGTCCGTGTACGGCGCGAAGGCCGGGAACGAGTTCCTGAACGGCAGGAACATGTGGCGGGACCACATCCGCGACTTCGTCGCCTACACCGTCGCGACCGCCAAGGGCGACGCTGCAACGCGCGCGAAGGCCGTATCGGCACTCCACGCGTACATCGCCGACTTCGGCGCGTTCCTCGCGAAGGCGACGGGGCTGCCGGTCGCGGCGGTGCAGGACGACCTGGTCACCCACGTCCAGCAGCTCGCCGACCAGCTCGACGCGTTCCACGCGCGGCGCTACTCCGGCGCGTACGCGATCCAGGGGACGGCGTACGACCACATGTTCATGACGGGCGGCATCCTCGGCGACGCGATCGCGAAGCAGAAGTCGCTCTCGAGCGGAGACGCGACGGCCTCCGCCGTCAACCTGCGCGTCACGCTCGACAACCTGCTCGGCCAGCACGCGATCCTCGCGATGCGCGCCACGCAGGCCGGCTATGCCGGCGCCCCCGACTTCGCGGCGGCCGCGCGAGCACTCGACCGGAACTCGGTTGCCTTGTCGCGCGCGATCGCGTCCGTGTACGGCGCGAAGGCCGGGAACGAGTTCCTGAACGGCAAGGACATGTGGCGCGACCACATCCGCGACTTCGTCGCCTACACGGTCGCCCTCCGACAGCACGACAAGGCGGGTCAGGCTCGCGCGGTCGCCGGCCTGCACGCGTACGTCGCCCGCTTCGGCGCCTTCCTCGCGAAGGCGACGGGCCTGCCGGTCGCGTCGGTGCAGAACGACCTCGTGACGCACGTGCAGCAGCTCGCCACGCAGATCCAGCAGTACGCCGCCGGCAGGTACGCGGCCGCGTACCGCACCTTCGACACCGCGTACCAGCACATGTTCATGACCGGCGACCTGCTGGCCGCCGCGATCGTGAAGCAGTCGCCGTCGAAGTTCGCGCACTAGCGTGAGAAACGCGCCGGGGCGGACGCGCAGGCGCCGCCCCGGCGCTACGCTCCTCGCTGACCACGCGAGGAGGATGAGATGACCGAGACGATCGACGCGCCTGCAGCCGTCAAGCCCATCAACCACTGGATCGCCGGCGCCGCCCGCGCGGGCCGCTCCGGGCGCACCGGACCGGTCTTCAACCCGGCGACGGCTCAGCAGACGGGCGCCGTGGATTTCGCGTCGGTCGAGGAGGTCGACGAGGCCGTGCGGGCCGCCAAGGCCGCCTTCCCGGCCTGGCGGGCGCTGTCGCTGGCGAAGCGCGCCGAGCTGCTCTTCCGGATCCGCGAGCTCGTCCACGAGCGGCGCGAGGAGGTCGCGCGGATCCTCACCTCGGAGCACGGCAAGGTCCTCTCGGACGCGCTCGGCGAGGTGACGCGGGGGCTCGAGGTGATCGAGTTCTGCTGCGGGATCCCGCACCTGCTCAAGGGCTCGATGACCGAGCAGGCCTCGACGGGGATCGACGTCTACTCGATCCGCCAGCCGCTCGGCGTCGTCGCCGGCATCACGCCGTTCAACTTCCCGGCGATGGTCCCGATGTGGATGTGGGCGCCGGCGCTCGCGTGCGGCAACACCTTCGTCCTGAAGCCCTCGGAGAAGGACCCGTCGGCGTCGATCTGGACCGCCGAGCTGCTGAAGGAGGCCGGCGTCCCCGACGGCGTCTTCAACGTCGTCCACGGCGACAAGGTCGCCGTCGACGCGATCCTCGAGCATCCCGACATCGCGGCGGTGTCGTTTGTCGGCTCGACCCCGATCGCGAAGTACGTCTACGAGACGGCAACCCGCAACGGCAAGCGCTGCCAGGCGCTCGGCGGCGCGAAGAACCACATGATCGTGCTGCCCGACGCCGACATCGAGATGGCTGCCGACGCCGCCGTGTCGGCGGCCTACGGCTCCGCGGGCGAGCGCTGCATGGCGGTCTCGATGCTCGTCGCCGTCGGCGACGTCGCAGACCCGCTGATCGAGGCGATCAAGCAGCGCATCCCGAACGTCAAGGTCGGCGACGGCCTCGACTCGTCGAACGAGATGGGCCCGCTGATCACGAAGGAGCACCGCGACAAGGTCGCCTCGTACCTCGACGACGGCGGCGGCGAGGTTCTCGTCGACGGCCGCGAGAGCTGCCCCGACGACGGCTTTTTCCTCGCGCCGTCGCTGATCGACAACCTCGAGCCGGGCATGCGCGCCTACGACGACGAGATCTTCGGTCCGGTGCTCGGCGTGACGCGCGTCGGGACGTACGACGAGGCGGTTCGCCTCGTCAACGAGAACGCCTACGGCAACGGCACGGCGATCTTCACACGCGACGGCGGCGTCGCCAGGCAGTTCCAGTTCGACGTGCAGGCGGGGATGGTCGGCATCAACGTGCCGATTCCCGTCCCGGTCGCCTACTACAGCTTCGGCGGGTGGAAGAACAGCCTCTTCGGCGACCGGCACATCTACGGCCCCGAGGGGATCGACTTCTACACGCGCTCGAAGGTGGTCACGTCGCGCTGGCCCGACCCGGCGACGTCGCAGATCGACCTCGGCTTCCCGCAGACGCGGTGAGGGTACTCGTCGTCGGCGCCGGGGGCGTGGGCAGCGCCGTCGGCGCCGTGGCGGCGCGGCGGGCGTTCGTCGAGCGGATGGTGCTCGCCGACGTCGACGAGGCGCGCGCGCAGCGCGCGGTCGGGCCGCTCGACGACCGGTTCGCGGCGGCGCGGCTCGACGCGTCGGACCCTGCGGCGATAATCGAGCTCGCGCGCGCCGAGCGCGTCGACGCCGTCCTCAACGCGTGCGACCCGCGCTTCAACCCGCCGATCCTCGCCGCCGCGCTCGAGGTCGGCGTGACGTACCTCGACATGGCGATGACGCTGTCGCGTCCGGGTGTCCTGCTCGGCTCCGAGCAGCTCGCCCAGGACGCCGCGTGGCGCGAGCGCGGCGTGCTCTGCCTCGCGGGGATCGGAGTCGAGCCCGGGCTGTCCGACGTCTTTGCGCGGCACGCGGCGGACGAGCTGTTCTCCGAGATCGACGAGGTCGGTGTGCGCGACGGCGCCGATCTCGAGGTCGAGGGCTACGACTTCGCGCCGACGTTCTCGATCTGGACGACGATCGAGGAGTGCCTCAACCCGCCGCTGGTCTGGGAGCGCGAGCGCGGCTGGTTCACGACGGAGCCGTTCTCGGAGCCGGAGGAGTTCGACTTCCCGGAGGGCATCGGGCCGCTCGAATGCGTGAACGTCGAGCACGAGGAGGTCGTGCTGGTCCCGCGCTGGATCGACTGCAACCGCGTCACGTTCAAGTACGGGCTCGGGGCGGAGTTCATCGACGTGCTGAGGACGCTGCACAAGCTCGGGCTCGATTCCACCAAACCGGTTCGCGTGCGCGGCGTCGACGTCGCGCCGCGCGACGTCGTCGCGGCCGCGTTGCCCGACCCGGCCACGCTCGGCGACCGCATGCGCGGCAAAACGTGCGCCGGGACCTTCGTCACCGGCACGGGCAAGGACGGCCGCCCGCGGCGGACCTACCTCTACCATGTCGTCGACAACGAGCAGTCCATGCGCGACTACGGCCACCAGGCCGTCGTGCTGCAGACTGCGCTCAACCCCGTCGTCGCCCTGGAGCTGCTCGACTCGGGCGCCTGGCAGGGCGCGGGCGTGCTCGGGCCGGAAGCGTTGCCCGCGTCGCCGTTCCTCGGCGCGCTCGCCGACTACGGCGCGCCGCACGGGGTCGACGAGCGGTCGGCAGTTCGTTAAAGCGCGTTCGAGCGCCGCGCGGCCGGCGGACGGCCCGCGCGCGAGCTGTCGCTAGTCCGCGATCTGCGGCGGGTTGCGCTCGAGCTGGCGCTCGAGGGATCCCGGTGGCGCGACTTCGAGCCGGCGCGAGAAGAACGCGCGGTACTTCGCGGCGCAGAGCAGCATCAGCGGCACACCGATCAGCAGGCCGCCGATGCCGATCACGATCGGCACCTGGATCCCGAGGAACGGGTGCGAGTAGTTGTAGCCCGCCTTCGAGTAGTCGACGAACGCCTTGACGAAGATGGCGCCCATCATCACCGCGCCGAGCAGCGGGAGCAGACCCGCGAGCACGAACGCACGCGTGCTGCGGAACAGGTCGCGGCGGAAGTAGACCGCGCAGATCAGCCCCGTGAAGCCGTAGTAGAAGCAGATCGAGAAGCCGATCGCGCTGATCGAGTCGTTGAGCACGTTCTGCGAGGAGTTGAAGCCGACGATCAGCAGCGTGAACACGATCGAGAGCGCGCCCATCGCGATCGTCGAGACGTCCGGCGTCAGGTAGCGCGGGTGGATGCGGCCGAAGATGCGGGGGATCGCGCCCCAGCGCGCCATCGAAAGGGTCGTACGCGCCGTCGGCAGGATCGTCGTCTGCGTCGACGCCGACGCCGACGTCAGCACCGAGAGGATCAGCAGCTTGTCCCACGGCGAGCCGAACACCTTCGTCCCGAGCACGCTCAGGACGTCGTTCGAGTTGTTCGCGAGATACGCCGGCCCGCCGTACGCCACCGCGGCCGCGGAGACGACAAGGTAGATCAGGAGCAGGAGCAGCGTCGCCATCACGGCGGCGCGGCCCGGCGCCTCGTGGCGGTCCTGGGTCTCCTCGTTCACGGAGACACCGGAGTCCCAGCCCCAATAGATGAACACGCCGAGCAGCACGCCGTCGAACATCGGCGTCCACCCGATCGAGAAGGGGTCGAACCAGCTCCAGTGCACATGCAGCGACTGCGCGGGGTGGTGCGCGTAGACCTTCGCCAGCGCGACGACTGCGAATACCGCCAGGATCACGCACTCGGCGCCGAGCAGGAACTGCTGGATGCGCGCGGACAGTTCGATCCCGCGCCAGCAGATCCAGGTCATCAGGGCGATCCAGACCGCCGATCCGATCAGGATGGCGGCGGTCGACCTCGCCGCCGAGTGCCAGTTGAAGAGCAGGTACGTGTACGTGCTCGCGATCACCGAGAGCGAGGCCATCACGATCACGTCCGCGACGAAGATCGCCCAGCCGTTGATCCACCCGATCCACGGCCCGAGGGCGCGCGTGCCCCACGCGAACGTCGTGCCGGCGTCGGGGTCGGCGCGGTTCAGGTACTTGTAGGCGAGCGCGACGAGCAGGATCGGCAGGAACGAGACCAGCAGCACCGCCGGCGCGTGGACGCCGACGCCGTTCGTCGCGACGACGAAGCCGAGCGTCGCCGCGAGCGAGTACGCGGGCGCAGTCGACGCGACGCCGATGACGAGGTTCGACAGGTAACCGATCGCGTCGCGCTTGAGGCCCTTGTCGCCGGTCTCGACTGCGGTCGTCGCCACGCGCGCACTCTAAGGTGTGGAGCGGTGGTTCGGCAGCGTGGCTGTCGCCGCCGTGACGGGAACACGCGCGTTTGTGATCTACAAGCTCGGGTGAAGAGTCGACGAATGGACGATCCGGAAGCCGTCATCCGAACCGCGGCCGAGCACGTCGCGCGTCTGCGCGCGCGCCTCGCGGAGGGTCGCGCCGAGCTCGAACGCCAGCACGCCGCCGTGGAGGACACGCGCCAGCACATCGGCGGGATGCGCCGGTGGATCGAGCAGACCGAGCAGCAGCTCGGCGAGCTACGCCGCTTCCGCGACGAGCACTGACGGGCGGGTCAGGCGGCGCGCGCCAGCGCGGTCGGCTTCAGCTCCTCGTTCGGCCGCGCGCGGCGGACGAACTGGCCGCTGCCGGGCTTCGCGAGCAGCCGGTCGCCTTCGACGATCACGTTGCCCCGCAGCAGCACCACGTCCGGCGCGCCCTGCACCTCCGTCCCCTCGTAGAGGTTGTAGTCGGAGCGGGAATGGTGCGTCGACGCCGAGATCGTCAGGCGCTTCTCCGGGTCGAAGACGACGACGTCGGCGTCGGAGCCGACGGCGAGCGTGCCCTTCTTCGGGTAGAGCCCGAACAGCTTCGCCGGGTTGGTGCAGAGCAGCTCGACCATCCGGTTGAGCGTGATCCGGCCCTCGCGCACGCCGAAGTGATGGATCATGTGCAGCCGGTTCTCGAGCCCCGGGGCGCCGTTCGGAATCTGGCGGAAGTCGTCCTTGCCGTGATCCTTCTGCCCCTTGAACAGGTAGGCGCAGTGGTCGGTCGAGATCGCCTGCAGGACGTTCGTGCGCACCGCGTTCCAGAGCACGTCCTGGTTCGCCTTCGGCCGCGGCGGCGGCGTGTACACGTACTTCGCGCCCTCGAAGTCCGGCTTGTCGAGGAACGACTGGTCGACGAAGAAGTACTGGGTGCACGTCTCGCCGTAGACGTCCCAGCCCTTCTCTCGCGCGATCGCGATCGGCTCAACCGACTCGGCGCACGACACGTGCACGACGTACAGCGTCGAGCCGGCGACGCGCGCGAGCTGGATCGCGCGGTTCGTCGCCTCGCCCTCCGTCTCCGGCGGCCTCGTCAGCGCGTGGTACTTCGGCGACGTGTTCCCGTTCGCGATCGCCTCCGCCATCAGCACCTCGATCGCGTCGCCGTTCTCGGCGTGGACCATCACAAGGGCGCCGGTCTCGGCCGCGACCTGCATCGTCTTGAACAGGGTCTCGTCGTCCACCATCAGCGAGTCCTTGTACGCCATGAAGAGCTTGTACGAGGTGACGCCGTGCTCGTCCGGCAGCCTGCCGAGCTCCTCGAGCGTCCCGCCCTCGCGCAGGTCGGTGACGGCGATGTGGAAGCCGTTGTCGATCACCGCCTTGCCCTCGCGCTTGCCGTGCCAGATCTCGAGCGCCTCGGCGAACGTCTGCCCCTTCCCCTGGATGCAGAAATCGACATGGGTCGTGGTGCCGCCGAACGCGGCCGACGTCTGACCGGACTCGAAGTCGTCGATCGTCGTCTCGCCGCGCCACGGCATCTCGAGGTGCGTGTGGGGGTCGACGCAGCCCGGCAGCACGTACTTGCCGGACGCGTCGATCACCTTGTCGGCCTGTACGTCGAGCGACTGGCCGATCAGGGAGATCTGCTCGTCCGCGATGAAGACGTCGGCGACGTAGTCGTCGGCCGCCGTGATCACGCGGCCTCCCTTGATCAGCACGGACATTCGCTCGCTCCTTCTCCTCGGGGTCTCACGCGATCCTAGAACGACGAGGGGGGAGAACCGGAGGTTCTCCCCCCTCGGCTGTTACTTGCCGCCGGGCAGCAGCGTCACGTGGATCGGCTTGAACCCCGACCCGTAGATGTTGACGTGCGCCGCCTTCAGCTGGTTCAGCGCCTCGTCGGTGTACTGGTAGGTGGTCGCGTTCTTCGGCATCTTCTTGATCACGCCGTAGGTCTTCGCGATCAGCGCCGTGTTCGCCACCTGCTTCGGCGACACGTGGCCGATGCCCCACGGGTTGGGCCAGATGAGCTTGTTGATCTCGTTCATCTGCCACAGCTGGTGCGAGTGGCCGAGCGCCGTCCCCGCCTTGAGCACGATCTCGGTGCACTGCTCGACGTGGCTGCGGCAGTAGATCCACCCCTGGAACGAGGCCTTCAGGAACGCGACGATCGTCTGCTTGTTCGCCGGGTCGCTGAGGTACTTCTGCGTCGTGAAGATGTTGTCCTCGAGCATGCCGGTCCCGACCTGCGGGCTCGACATCTTGAAGACGTTGAGGTCGGACAGCTGGTAGAGCTTGCCCGTCTTCGGGTTCTTGTTCTCCAGGACCTGCGCGAGCTCGTTGTACGTCATCGCCGCCGCCGCGTCGACCTTGTGCTGCAGGAACAGGTTCATGTCGAAGGGCTGGTTGACGATGGTGACGTCCTTGGGGTTGTGCGGATTGATCCCGTTCTTCTGCAGCGCGGCGAACAGCTCCGGCTGGTTGCCGCAGCACCAGACGGCGACCTTTTTGCCGCGCATCTTCGCGATCGTGTTGATGCCCGAGCTCTTCCAGGTCAGCTCCGTCATGCCCGAGCGTGCGAACACCTGCGCGATCGACACGATGTTCCCGCCCTTCTCGCGCGTGGCGAACAGGTTCGGGAGCCAGTCGAGACCGAACTGCGCCCCGCCCGACAGGACGACCTGCTCGGGCGTGATGTCCGGGCCGCCCGGCTTGAGGGTGACGTTCAGGCCTGCGGTCTTGTAGTAGCCGAGCGCCTGGGCGGCGTAGTACCCGGCGAACTGCGCCTGCGGCACCCACTTGAGCTGCAGGGTGATGTTCGTGAGCTTCGGCGCCGCCTGCGCGCGCGACGACGACAGCCCGAGCACGGCCGCGACTGCGGCCGCCGCGACCACCGCGCACACGGCGGCGATCAGCGTCCTTCTCTTCATGCGCTACCCCTTTCCTGACGGGTTGGGTCCCACTGGAGGGCTATCCGCTCGGCGAGCGACACCGCGACGTAGAGCGCGACGCCGAGGATGCTTGCGATCAGGATCGCAGCCCACGCCGTCTCGAAGTCGAACAGCGAGACGGCGTTCTTGATGGCGATCCCGAGAGAGCCGAAGGTCCCGAAGTAGTCGGCCACGATGGCGCCGATCATGGCGAGCACGGTCGCGACCTTCAAGGCCGCGAAGACGAACGGCAGCGCCGTCGGAACACGCACGCGGCGGAAGATGTCGATCTCCCCGGCGGCGTAGGAGCGCATCAGCTCGACCTGCGCCGGGCGCACCGACGTCAGGCCGCGGAGCGTGTTCACGAACACCGGGAAGAAGCACAGGACGGCTGCCGTCGCGGCGCGCGGCCAGATCGAGAGCGGGTCGAACCAGGCGTCGAAGATCGGCGAGAACGCGATGATCGGGATGGCGTTGGCGGCGATCGCCACCGGCATCAGCGCGCCGGAGACGCGGCGGAACCGTGCCAGCAGGACGGCGCTCGCGATCGCGAGCCCGCAGCCGATCCCGAACCCGACCAGCGCCTCCTTCAACGTCAGCCAGCCGGCGCTCCAGAGCGTTCCCCGCTCGTTCCAGAACGCCTTGACGATCGCGAGCGGCTTCGGCAGCAGGAACTTCTGGATGTGGAAGACGTCGATGATCAGCTGCCACGCGACGATCGCGAGGCAGAAGACGACGATCGCCGGAATCCACTCGGCGGCGCGCGTCCTGATCGTGCGGACGACCGTCCCCCGGCGCGTCGGCTCGGCGACGACCGTCATTCGGACACCTCCGCCAGCACCGAGCCGTGCTCGTCGGCGCCGACCCCGCGCAGCAGCTCGCGCACCTCGGTCACGAGCTCGAAGAACCGCGGCTCCTCGCGGGTGTCGGCCGTCCGCGGCTGCGGAAGGTCGATGTCGACCATTCCGGCGATCCGGCCCGGACGCGGGCTCATCACGACGACGCGCGTCGAGAGGAACACCGCCTCCGAGATCGAGTGCGTCACGAAGACGACGGTCGACTCGGTGCGGCGCCAGATCTCGAGCAGCTCGATGTTCAGGCGCTCGCGCGTCATCTCGTCGAGCGCGCCGAACGGCTCGTCCATCAACAGGAGCGACGGCTCGAACGAGAGTGCCCGCGCGATCGCCACGCGCATCTGCATGCCGCCCGACAGCTGCCACGGATGGTGGCCGCCGAAGCCCTGCAGCTCGACGAGGCGGAGCATCTCTTCGACGCGCGCCTTGCGCTTCGCGCGGTCCCAGCCGAGGAGCTCGAGCGGCAGCGCGACGTTCTTCTCGACCGTGCGCCAGTCGAAGAGGACGGAGTCCTGGAACACCATCCCGTAGTCGTGGTCTGCGCGCGCCTGCGGCGCCGGCTTGCCGTTGACGGTGACGGTGCCCGCCGTCGGCGGTGTCAGGTCGCCGATCAGGCGCAGGAGGGTCGACTTGCCGCACCCGGACGGTCCGATCAGCGAGACGAACTCGCCCGGCCCGATCTGCAGGTCGATCTCGCGCAGCGCCGTCACGTTCCCCTTCGTAAAGGTCTTCGTGACGCCGCTCAGGGCGACCATCGGCTGCACGTTCATGCGAGGTGCTCCGGCGCGCGGCGGACGACCAGCTTCTCGGCGAGGACGACGGCGAGGAAGAACGCGACGCCCAGAAGCGCCGCGACGACGTTCGTCGCCCACAGGTTCTCCGGCTGCAGCGAGTAGTACTGGTTGAAGTTGATGATCGCGCCGCCGAGACCGCTCTGGATCGAGCTCGGAAGCTCGCCGATGATCGCGCCGACGACGCTCGCGGTGGCGCTGATCTTCAGAGCCGTGAACAGGTACGGCAGCGACGCGGGCACCCGCAGGCGCCACAGCACCTGCCAGCGGGAGGCGGCGTAGGAGCGCATCAGCTCGTGCGCGCGCGCCTCGGCCGACTGCAGCCCGCGCAGCACGTTGATGGTCACCGGGAAGAACGTCAGGTACGCGGCGATCACTGCGACCGACTGCCAGCCCGACTTCAGCCAGACGACCACCATCGGCGCGATCGCGAGGATCGGGATCGTCTGCGACGCGACGATGTACGGCAGCAGCGCACGCTGCGCGAGCCGTGAATGGACGAGCGCGACCGCGAGCACGAACCCGGTGACCGCGCCGAGCGCGAAGCCCGCGAGTGCCTCCTTCGCCGTGAACCACGCGTGGTGCAGCAGCAGGACGATCAGCAGCGGCCCCTGGTAGCCGGACGGCCGCCCGAGCGCCTTCGCGATCGTCCACAGGTGCGGCAGCGTCGTGTCGTTGACCGGGAAGGGCCACGTCCAGCCCGCCGACGCCCAGACCCAGTGGTAGAGCTCGTAGAGGCCGCACAATGCGGCGAATGTCACGAGTGTCGTGGCCGCGCGGATCCCGCCGCGGCGGAGCGCCGGCGAGAGAGACGGCCGCGCGAGGGCAGGCGAAGCGGTGGCGGCCTGCGTCACTGCGAGTGTCTTATCACGGTTTAGGATCGGCGGCCATATGGGTCTGGAGCCAAGTCGCGTCCTGTCGGATCTCGACGAGCTGCGCGAGCTGACGGGCGACGAGAACGGCGCGCAGCGCGTCGCGTGGACCGAGACGTGGGAACACGCGCGGCAGTTCCTGCGCGGCAGGGTCGCCCCTACTCGTGCGGAAGAGCACATCGACGAGGCGGGCAACCAGTGGTTCACACTGCGCGGCCGCTCCGACTCTGCGCTCCTGATCGGCGGCCACATGGACTCCGTTCCGAACGGCGGCTGGCTCGACGGCTGCCTGAACGTACTGGCCGGCGTCGAGGTGCTGCGCCGCATCGCGGAGGAGGGCGAGCCGCCGGTGACGGTGCGGCTCGTGTCCTGGGCCGACGAGGAGGGTGCGCGGTTCGGGCGGTCGCTGTTCGGCTCGTCGGCGGCCGCCGGCTCGATGCGCGACCAGGAGGAGCTGCGCCGGCTGGCCGACCGCGACGGCGTCGCGCTGCCGGACGCGCTGCGCGATCACGGCGTCGAGCTCGACGGTGCGCTCGCGGCGCGCTCGCAGCTCGAGAGCGCGGCCGCCTACCTCGAGCTGCACATCGAGCAGGGGCCGGTGCTCGAGTCGCTCGCCCTGCCGCTCGGCGTCGTCCTCGGGACGTTCGGGGTCGAGCGGTCGCGCTTCACGTGGCGCGGCCAGGCGGCGCACGCCGGTTCGACGCCGATGGACAAGCGCCGCGACGCGCTCGCCGGCGCCGCGAAGCTCGCGCTCCACATCAGGGAGATCGCGGCCGAGGTCGGCGACGGCGCCGTCTGCACCTGCGGCGGGGTCGTGACGAAGCCGGGCATCGTCACGTCGGTGGTCGAGACGGCCGAGCAGCTGCTCGACCAGCGCCACCTCGACGCGGGGAAGCTCGCGCGGATGCTCCGGATGGCGCGCGATGCCGCCGACCGGTTCGCGGCCGAGGAGGACGTCGAGGTCGAGTGGGAGCGGATCTGGAACATCGAGCCGATCCTGTTCGACGAGACGCTGATTGGCTTCGCCGACGAGGCGATCCGCGAGGTCGCCGGGACGTCGCACCGGCTGCCGTCGGGGCCGCTGCACGACGCGGCGGAGGTCGCACGCGCTGGCGTGCCGACGGTGATGGTTTTCGTGCAGAGCCTGCGGGGACTCTCACACACGAAGCTCGAGGACACGAAGCGCGAGCACATCGAGCTCGCGGTGCAGGCGCTCGACAGGCTCGCGACGAGGACGATCGACTGGATAGGAGCCTGATGGCCGAGGACACGCTGACCGTCGTCGACAACCGGACCGGGGAGCAGTACACGCTGCCGATCGTCGACGGCGTCGTCCGCGCGACCGACCTGCGGCAGATCGGCGGGTTGATGTCGTACGACCCGGCGTTCCTGAACACAGCCGCGTGCCGCAGCGCGATCACGTTCATCGACGGCGACGCCGGGATCCTGCGCTACCGCGGGTATCCGATCGAGCAGGTGGCCGAGCAGGCGTCGTTCCTCGAGACGGCGTACCTGCTGTTCGAGGGCGAGCTGCCGACGCGCGAGCAGCTCGCGAAGTGGGAAGAGGACATCCGCCTACACACGTACGTGCACACGAACGTGACGAAGTTCATGGAGGGCTTCCGCTACGACGCGCACCCGATGGGGATGCTGCTCGGCTCCGTCGGCGCGCTGTCGACCTTCTACCCGGACGCGAAGAACATCTCCGATCCGGAGAACCGCTACCTGCAGCGCGTGCGGCTGATCGCGAAGCTGCCGACGATCGCCGCGTTCATCTTCCGCCACTCGCGCGGGCTGCCGTACGTGTTCCCGCGCAACGACCTCGACTACATCGGCAACTTCGTCAACATGACGTTCGAGATCGGCGGGCGGCACGAGGCGAATCCCGTGCTGCAGCGCGCGCTCGAGATCCTCCTGATCCTGCACGCCGACCACGAGCAGAACTGCTCGACGAATGCGGTGCGCGGCGTCGGCTCGTCGCACGTCGACCCGTTTTCTGCGGTCTCGGCGGGCATCGCCGCGCTGTACGGCCCGCTGCACGGCGGCGCCAACGAGGCGGTGCTGCGCATGCTCGACGAGATCGGCACCGTCGACCGGATCCCTGCGTTCATCGAGGACGTCAAGGCCGGCAAGGGCCGGTTGATGGGGTTCGGGCACCGCGTCTACAAGAGCTACGACCCGCGCGCGAAGCTCATCAAGCAGGTCGCCGACCAGGTCTTCCAGCAGACGGGCCTGAACCCGAAGCTCGAGATCGCGCTCGAGCTCGAGCGGATCGCGCTCGAGGACGACTACTTCGTCTCGCGCAAGCTGTACCCCAACGTCGACTTCTACTCCGGGCTGATCTACCAGGCGATGGGCTACCCGACGGACTACTTCACCGTCCTGTTCGCGCTCGGCCGCCTGCCGGGCTGGATCGCGCAGTGGGAGGAGATGCTCGGCGATGGCGAGCAGAAGATCGCGCGCCCGCGCCAGGTCTACGTTGGCGAAGACGAGCGCGCATTCGTGCCGATTTCGGACAGAACGTAGTCGAACGGGGGCAGAGACAAGGCTGCCGACCGCAGGGGTCGCGGCGCAGCGAGCGACCGCTCAGGTACGTATTCTCGCGGCCGTCAGCCGACGGTCTGCGTCTTGTCGCGGGTCTCGATCGCCCGGCGTCAGAAGATCCGCACGAGCAGCGCGCCCGCGACGAGCAGCGCGACGCCGACGATGCGCAGCGGCGACAGCTCGCGCTGCGGGAAACCAATCCAGCCGAAGCGGTCGATCAACACGCCCATCACGAGCTGCGCGGCGACGAGGATGCCGAAGAACGGTGCGGCGCCGATGCGCACCGGCACCACCACCGTCGACGTGACGTAGAAGGCCCCGAGCAGGCCGCCGACCCACGCCCACCAGGGCGCGTCGCCGGCACGGTGCGCCTCGGAGCGGTAGAAGAGAAGCACCACGACGAGCAGCGCGATGGCACCCACGCCGAACGAGATCATCGACGCGCGCACCGGGCCGCCGACGTAGCGCGCGAGCTGAGAGTTGACGCCCGCCTGCAGCGGCAGGAAGACGCCAGCGACGGCTGCGAACGCGACGAGCAGGATCCCGATCATTCGGCGAGGACAGGGTTGCGCACGCAGCCGACGCCTTCGACCTCCACTTCGACGACGTCGCCGTGCTGCAGCGAGACCTTCGGGTCGCGCGCGTAGCCGACACCCGGCGGGGTCCCGGTGAGGATGAGGTCGTCCGGCTCGAGCGTGAACACGCTCGACGCGTCCGCGACCAGCCGGCGCACGCCGAAGATCAGGTCGCTCGTGTTGCCGTCCTGGAAGAGCTCGCCGTTCAGCCGCTGCACGACGCGCAGGCCGCTGCCGTCGCCGAGCTGGTCGACCGGCACCAGCTCTGCGCCGAGCGGGCAGAACGTGTCGAAGCCCTTCGCGCGCGTCCACTGGCCGTCCGCGTACTGCAGGTTGCGCGCGGAGACGTCGTTGGCGGCGCGGTAACCGCGGACGAAGTCGAGCGCGTCGTCCTCGGGAATGCGGCGGCCGCGGCGGCCGATCTCGACGGCGAGCTCCGCCTCCGCGTCGACGTGCGCCGCCTCGCGCGGAATCACGATCGGCTCGCCGGGGCCGACGAGCGTGTTCTCGAACTTGCCGAAGAGCAGCGGCTCCGTCGGCGGGTCGTCACCCAGTTCGGCCGCGTGCTCGACGTAGTTCCTGCCGACGCAGATGATCTTCACCTGGCGATTCTGCCCCACTAAGGTTTCCGGCAACGCGACCAGGAGGATCCATGGCTCTGAGCTTCGGCGTCACCGTCCTGCCCGACCCGCCGTACACCCGCCTGATCGAGCTGATGCAGCTCGCCGAACGACGCGGGTTCGAGTACGGCTGGACGTACGACTCGCACGTCCTCTGGCAGGAGTCGATCCCGGTGCTCGCGCTTGTCGCCGACCGGACGTCGAAGATCAAGCTGGGCCACATGGTCACGAATCCCGGCACGCGCGAGCCGACGGTGCTCGCGAGCGCGTACGCCACACTGCACGACATCTCGGACGGCCGGATGGTGATGGGGATTGGCCGCGGCGACTCCGCACGCCGTTACATCGGCCAGCAGCCGGTGAAGGTGAAGGAGTTCGAAGAGGCGCTCGCGATGATCAAGCCGTTCATGAACGGCAAGGAGGTGCACTGGAACGGCAAGGACCTCCAGCTCAAGTGGGTGCGCCCCGAGCTGCCCGAGATCGAGATGCACGTCGCCGGCTACGGGCCGAAGGCGCTCGCCGTGGCCGGGCGGCGGGGCGACGGCGTGATCATCCAGCTCGCCGACCCCGACATCGTCCAGTGGATCATGCAGACGGCACGGAAGGCGGCCGAGGAAGCCGGCCGCGACCCGGCCGCCCTCAAATGCATCGTCAGCGCGCCGAGCCACGTCAGCGACGACCTGCAGGACGCGCGCGAGCAGGTGCGGTGGTTTCCGGCGATGGTGTCGAACCACGTCCAGGACCTGATCGACCGCTACGGCGCCGACGGCACGACGATCCCGAAGGCGCTCACCGACTACGTGCAGGCGCGGAAGTTCTACGACTACAACGAGCATTCGCGCGTGGGCGCCAGGCACGGCGAGTTCGTCACCGACGAGATCTGCGACCGCTTCTGCGTGATCGGCAGCGTCGAGCAGTGCCGGTCGAAGCTGCGCGAGCTGGAGTCGATCGGCGTCGACCAGTTCAACATCTACCTGATGACGCACGGCCAGGAGGAGACGCTGCAGGCCTACGGCGACCACATCATCCCGAAGCTCGCCGGCGTTGCCGCCTGACCGGCGCTCCATCTCGGAGCTGCTCCGACTGCACGTCTCCGGCGACGACCGAGAGGAGGCCGACCGGTGCGCGATGCTGCGGCTCGCCGACGAGCTCGAGTCGCCGTCCTCGCGCCACGAGCCGCGGGCGCACTTCACGGCCTCTGCGTTCGTCGTCGACGAGTCCGCCACGCGCGTGTGCCTCGTCACGCACGCGAAGCTCGGCCGGCTGCTGCAGCCGGGCGGCCACGTCGAGCCGCCCGACCTGACGCTCGAGGCGGCGGCGCTGCGCGAGGCGCAGGAGGAGACCGGGCTGCAGCTCGAGTTCCACCCGGCGGCGCCGCGGCCGTTCGACCTCGACGTCCACCAGATTCCGGCGCGACCCGGAGAGGCCGCGCACTGGCACCTCGACGTCCGCTACCTGCTCGTCGGTCGCGGCGAGCCCTGCGAAGGCGCGTCGTGGCACGAGCTGGGGTCCGCGGGCGACGAGTCCGTGGCCCGCCTCGCGCGGAAGACGCTCAGGCTCGGAAGCCCGGCTGCGGGCTGAGCTCGAGCGGGCTCGTCGGCAGCCCCGGCAGAGGGTCGCCGTTGTAGCCGCCGGGCGCGACGTCGTTGGGAGCCTCGGGATGGAAGAGCGCGGCGAGGAGCTGGATCTGGCCGCGGCCGACGTCGAGCTCGAACTGCCCGCCGCCGTACAGCAGGACGCCCTCGGCCGCGCAGCGGTCGTAGAACTCGAACAGCCGCTCCAGCGCTCCGAAGCGCGACGGCTTGCAGTTGAGGCAGCGCGGGCGGTGCTCGAGCGCCTCGACGTCCGCCCACGAATGGACCGGTGCGTCCCACGTCACGCGGTCCATGTGCGGCGCGAGCACCTCGCGCGTCTCCGGCGTCAGCGCGGGATCTTCGATCCACGCCTCGCGGAACGCCTCGACCACCTTCGCGTAGAGGCCGGCGTTCGGCGGGTTGTCGACCGCCGTGCCGCGGTAGGCGCCCTTGAGGTCGACGACGTCGACGTTGCCGGCCGCCGCACGCTTCGCGATCAGCTCGTCGCTCCACTTTGGAGTCGGGTCGAGCTTGAAGCGCAGGTCGGGGTAGAGCTCGAGCCACGGGTCGAGGTCCTCGGCGCGCGTCGACGAGACGAACCGCACCGGCCGCGGCTTGCGTCTCAGCGCCCCCGCCAGGTCCGTGCCCGCCTGCCGCAACGCGAGGTCGAGCGCCGCCGACTCGAGCGCCCAGCGGCGGTAGTCGAGGAACGCCGCCTGTTGCGGTTCCCCGGGAAAGAGCGGCAGCCGGGCGAGCCGGCGCGAGAACGACGCCAGCGTCCAGCTGCCGCCCAGCTCGAACGCCGGAAACCGCTCGTGCTCCGCGGCGTCGTAGGTGACGTCCTCGCCGAGGCCGGTCTCGCCGCGGCCGTGCAGCTCGACCACCGTCGTCTTGCGCGTCCAGTCGCCGAGAGGCAGCGAGTTCGTCCGCGTCGTGACGGAGTCGATCCACAGCGGGAGGCCCTGGATGTACGGCCAGGTCGGATGCGGCGTCGGCATCCGTCGAATCTAGCGGCGCCGTTCGAGGTGGCGGCGCAGCGCGTCGAGCCGGTCGTCCCACTCCTCGCCCGCGCGCGTCAGGCGATACCGCGTCTCGCGGCCGCGGCGCTCCGCCTCCACGAGGCCGGCATCGGCGAGCGTCGCGAGATGCTTCGAGACGGCTTGCCTCGTCATCGGCAGCTGCCCCGTCAGCTCGGTCGCCGTCGCCGTGCCGCGTTCGGCGAGGTAGCCGATCACCTGGCGCCTGCTCGGGTCGGCGAGCGCGCCGAACACCTGGCCGAGAGGGTCGGGGCGGCCGGCGGTCAAGCGTGCGCGAGCGCCGACGCCTGCAGCTCGAGCGCCGTCGTCCACGCGGGCGACGACTCGACGACGGTCAGCCGCGTTCCGTGGGCGTCGTCGTCGAGCGTGAACTCGACCTCGCCCTCGTCCTCCCATTCGAATGCCAGGCGGCGGTCCTCGTCCACCTCGGTCAGCCGTGCGTGACGCTCCTCGCCGTTCGCCCAACGAAAGCTCGCGCCGCCGCCCGGCCGCAGGTCGATCTCGGCCTCGTTGGCGAACCAGTCGGCGAGCCGTTCCGGCTCCGTCAGCGCCTCCCAGACGTCGTGGCGCGGCGCCGGCAGGACGATCTCCCTGCGGATCATGTGCAACCCCCAAGTTGCGCTAGTGTGGCAACCGAATGGTTGCACATTACCGCAGGAGGTCTCCCGTGCTGATGGGTTCCGTCGTCCCGATGGTCGTCGAGCAGGACGGCCGCTTCGACCGTTCGTTCGACATCTACTCGCGCCTGCTGCGCGAACGGATCGTGTTCCTCGGCCAGGAGGTGAACGACGACATCGCCAACCTGATCGCCGCGCAGCTGCTCTTCCTCGACGCGGAGGATCCGGAGAAGGACATCCACCTCTACGTCAACTCGCCCGGCGGCTCCGCGTACGCCGGCATGGCGATCTACGACGCGATGCAGTACGTGAAGGCGGATGTGTCCACCGTCTGCCTCGGCATCGGGATGAGCGCCGCTGCAATGGTGCTCTGCGGCGGAGCGCCCGGGAAGCGGTTCGCGCTGCCGAACTCGAAGATGATGATCCACCAGGGATCCGGCGGCTTCCGCGGCAGCCCGGCCGACATCCAGATCGCGGCGCGCGAGATCCTCGACATGACGCGGCGGATGGCCGAGATCATCTCCCGCCACACCGGCCAGGACGTCGAGCAGGTGATGCGGGACATCGACCGCGACCGCTTCATGACGCCCGATGAGGCGGTCGACTACGGCCTGATCGACGCCGTCATGGCGCCTAGTGGAACGAGATTCGGTTCGGCGGCCAGTACGTCATGAAGATCGGGCCGATGAGGCTCGACCGCGGCACGCTGCCCCAGGTGCGCGAGTCGCAGGAGTGCTGGCGGTTGTCGCCGACGAAGAAGTAGTGGTCCTTCGGCACGTGCCACGTGCCGGACGTCGTGTCGCCGAACTGCCCGTACGCGTAGTTCTCCTGCAGCGGCCTGCCGTCGATCGAGATCACGCCGCGGTACTCGGACACGGTTTCCCCCGGCAGCCCGATCAGCCGCTTGATGAACGTGCCGCCCTCGCCGCACTTCTGCACGGCGAGCTGCGGCGCCTGGAAGACGACGATCTGGCCGCGCTTCGGGTTCTCGAAGCGGTAGACGAGGCGGTTCACGATCACGCGGTCGCTGAAGTGCCCTTCGCACCACGCGCCCGGCGCAGCGCAGTGCAACGTCGGCTCCATCGACGACGACGGGATGCGGTACGGCTTCGCGACCTCGGCCTCGAACACGAGCACGAAGCCGACCGCGACGACGACGGTCATCAGCCAGTCCGCGACCTTGCGCCAGCGCACCGCGGCATCGTAGTCAGGCGCCGCGTGTCGTCCTTGGCGCGCGCCGTGCGGCTGCAACGACGCGTTCAGCCGCCTGCCGCAGCGGCCCGGGGACGTCGCCGCCGGCCCGGAACCGCCGCCACGCGGCGAGCGGCTTCCCGCGGCGGGCGCGCAGGCCCGCAACCGCCTCGAAGTCGGGCACCAGCGTGACCGTCCGCTTCGGCCCCGCGATGCGCAGCAGCGTCTCGTTCGCGATCCGCTCCGCCTCCGACGGCTCCTGGCCGCGGGGCGCGTCGCGGTCGTGCACGACCACGTACGGGACTCCGCACGCGTTGCAGATCTCGGCGAAGAGCGCGATGTTGCCCTTGCCCGCGCAGTCGACCACGGTGATCGCCTCCGCGTCGACGTCGTAGCCGAGCGCGCGGAACACGAACGGAAAGGCCAGCTTCTCGGTGCGGCCTTCGACGAGGAGGACGGCGCGCGAGAGGAAGATCTCGGCCCGCTCGGAGTCGAACTCCGACAGCAGGCGAAACGCGTGGCGGTGGTCGAGCGGCTCCGGCTGCACGAGCACCGTGCCGGTCCGCGCGTCGTGGCGCACGAGCACGAGCTCGTCGAGCCGGTCGACGCCCAGGAAGACGGGGGAGTGCGTCGAGTAGAGGATCTGGTTGCGGCCGCGGGCCGCGAGCGCGCGCAGCAGCCGTTGCAGATGCCGCTGCGCCGGCGGCCCCAGGAAGAGCTCGGGCTCCTCGATCAGGACGACGACGCCGCGCATCCGCGCCTCGGCGAGCGCGGCGATGGAGCGGACGAGCGTAAGCCCGCCGTCAGGCGTCCGGCTGCCGTCGACCACCGAGGCCCAGCGGTGTGCGCGCGCGTCCGTCGCCGCGAGCTGGGTCGTCGGGCGCAGCGCCGCCGGGAAGTAGAGCGCCGGCGGTGCGCCCTCGCGGTTCAGGTTCAGCGACGTCGGCGGGCGCGCGTCCAGGAAGAGCGTCCGCTCGCCGACGGCCGCCTCGACGCGCACGCGTACGTGGCCGCGCGAGACGTCGGCGCCGGTCGGCGTCGGCGCCGCGGCCTCGAGCAGCGCCCACACGGCCGACAGCACAGTCGACTTTCCCGACGAAGACTCGCCGACGAGCGCGCAGAGGGGCCCCGGGTGGAGGGTGACGTCGCGCGCGCCGCGGAAACCCTGGATCGTCACACGCCGGATCAGCGCCATACGGCGCCGCGGTTACCCGCGCAGCGAGTTCTTCAAAAAGAACAGGAGGTTGGCCGGGCGCTCGCCGAGGCGGCGCATCAGGTACGGGTACCACTCCGGCCCGTACGGCGTCGCGACCAGCACCTTGTAGCCGCCGCGTGCGAGGGCGAGCTGCAGCTGCGGCCGCACGCCGTAGAGCATCTGGAACTCGAAGCGGTCGCGGCCGACGCCGTGCTCGTCCGCGAAGCGGATCGCGTGCTCGATCAGCCGCTCGTCGTGCGTCGCGATCGCCGTGTATCCGCCGCCCGTCAGCATCCGTTCCAGCAGGCTTGCGTAGGCGGAGTCGACGTCGGCCTTCCGCTCGAGCGCGACCTCGGGCGGCTCGAGGTAGGCGCCCTTCACGAGCCGCAGGTTCGGCTGCAGAGGCAGGAGCGACTCGAGGTCGGCGGGCGTCCGGTGGAGGTACGCCTGCACCACCGTCCCGACGTTCGCGAGGCCGTCTTCCCGCAGGCGCCGGTAAATGCGCAGCGTCGCGTCGACGAACTGCGACTGCTCCATGTCGATGCGCAGGAACTGGCGGCGCGCTGCGGCGTGCTCCGCGAGCGACCGCACGTTGGCGTAGGCGAGTTCCTCGTCGATCTCGAGGCCGAGGTGCGTCAGCTTCAACGCGACGTTTGCCCGCAGCTGCTCGGAGGCGATGCGCTCGATGATCGCGCGGTACGCGGCGACGACGGGCTCTGTCTGCCCCGGGTCGAGGACGCCTTCGCCGAGCAGCGTCGTGTTCGCGTGCAGGCGCTGCTCGTTCAGGCGCCGCAGCACGGCGACGCACTCGTCGAGCGTCTCACCCGCGACGAACCGCGACGCGCCGAGGCGCATGCCGTGCCGGCGCACGAGGCGCTGCACGCGCGGGCTGTCCGCGGCGGCGAGGATCCCCTTGCGGAGCGCCGCGTCGACGTGCGACCTCAGCTGTGGCGCAGCAGCCACTCGTGCACCACGCGCAGACGCCTTTCCACCAGCGTGAGATGTCCGTCGTCCGCGCCGATGCGCGCTTCGACGCCGGGGATGCGCTCCGCCAGCCAGCGCCCGTGGGTGACGGGGACGAAGCGGTCGTCCTGGCCGTGCAGGAGCAGCACCGGGCGGGCGATCGCCTCGAGCTCGAACCCCCACGGTGCGGCGAACGCGAGGTCGTCGTCGAGCCAGCCGTCGACGCCGTGCTCGAGACCATGCTTCTGGCTGGCGAGCAGGTACTCGCAGAACGCGCCGGTGAGGATGCTCCGGTCCTCGGGGCCGAGGAGCGTGTGCACGACCTGCGCGAGCTGGTCGGGCTCCGCGCGGAGCAGCTCCTCGCGCTGCTCCTCCAGATAGGGCCGGAGCGCGCCCTCGCCCGCCAGTGTCTGCGCGAACTCGACCTCGTTCTCGTCGCCCATCCCCGCCAGCCAGTCGAGCCCCTCGGCGTCCCAGGGCGCCACCGAGGCGAGGCTGACGGCCGCCACGAGCCGCCCGTCGCAGAGCGCGGCGCACGCGAGCACGTGCGGCCCGCCGCCGGAGACACCCCAGCTCCCGAACCGCTCGAGCGCGAGCGCGTCGGCGATCGCCTCGACGTCGGCGGCGCAGTCGGCGACGCGCCGGCCGGCCGCGCGGGTCGAGCCGCCGTAGCCCGGCCGGTCGTAGCCGACGACGCGGACGCCCTGCTCGCGAGCGAGCGTGTCGTGCGCCTCGTACGGCACGCCCGAGGAGGGGGTGCCGTGGTGGACGACGACCGGAAACCCGGCCGGGTCGCCGTACTCGTGGAGCTCGAGCGTGCGGCCGTCGCGTGTCGCGACCGACGTCACGGGTGGACGCGGATCGTGCGCGACGACGCCAGCGGCCGCTTCCGCGCGTCGAGCGCCGTCGCCGAGATCCAGCGCGGCGAGCCGTGCAACGGGATCGCCGTCTCGAACGGCGTCGCACGCGCGGTCGCCACGGGTGCGAGCAGGTGCTCGGCGGCGCCGGCGGCGAGCCGCCACCAGGCGGTCTCGGTGCTGCCGTTCCAGCTGACGTACGCGGTCCGGCCCTTGACGGCGAGCGCGGGCCGCGTCGCCGGCCGGCCCGTCCACGTGTTGCGAAACGCGCGGTAGTTCCAGGCGCCGCCGTCGAACGACGCGTCCCAGCGCACGTCGCCGAGCGGCCCGAACTCCGTCACGTACGGCTGCGTGCCCCACCCGACGAACATTCCGTCGTCGGGCAGCACCTGGGCGTTGCCCATAGCGGCAACGAGAAGGGGCTTCGGGTGTGGGTACTGCTGCAGCAACGTCACCTGGCGCGTCGTCAGGTCGTAGCCGATGCGGATCGCGCGCGCAGGGTGTTCGGCGCTGCCGTTGCCGTCGTCGAACAGCGTGATCGTGCCGTCGGCATGCGCCCGGGCGTCGTGCTGGTACATGAACACCGCGTCCGCCGGGAGCGTGAAGTCGCTGCTGCGCCCGCCGAGCGTCCAGAGGACGGCGCCCGTCTTCCGGTCGAGCTTGTAGACGCCCCACGTGTTGCGCGCGGAGACGATCAGGTTGCCGTCGAGATCGACGTCGATCGAGTTGACGTGGAAGTAGTCGAAGGGATCGAGAATCGGCGAGAAGCTGTCCGCGAACGGGACGTGGTCGAGGCTGTGCCACTCGAACAGCACCTTCCCGCTTGCGACGTCGACCTCCTGGACGATCGAGTCGAGCACGCTGTGCGACGAGGGGCCCCCGACCGACGACAGGTCGGCGGTCTTCTCGTCGTAGACCGTGATCAGCGCCGTCCCCTGCGGCGTCAGCAGCAACTCGTGCACGTCGGCCGCGTAGCCGTTGCCCGCCCTCACGGTCGCCACCGTCCGGTACGACCGGTCGACGACCAGGCCGACGCCGCGCCCGTAGCCGCGCGGATCGATCGTCCCCTCCCACCACGTCAGCACGGGCTTGCCCCGGTAGCGCTGGACGCGGAAGTCGATCGCCACCTCGCTCGTGCGCCGAAACCAGACGACGCGACCTGCGTCGTCGACGATCATCGGACCGCGCTGCCCCGGCCCCGTCAGCGTGGTGACGAAGACGTAGCCGGGCGACGGCGCCGTCCGCGCGTTCACCGTCATCGTCGGCGGCTTCAGCGACGGCTCGCTGTGGAACGTCGCGAACCCGTTGTCGGCCTCGACGCGCGGCCACGCCGCGCGCGGAAGCGCGAGCGCGGCGGCTCCGGCGGCTGCGGAGGCGAGGAACTGCCGCCGGGTGTGGGCCTGCCGCATCCGGCCCGATCCTGCCGATGCGCCGGGCCCCGCGCAAGCAAACTTTTCGTTAGCGGCGGCCGCCCGCGGGTCGTAAGGCGCTCGCGCGCCTCCCGTCGTAACCGCCGGCCGCCTGTCCGCGTTGAAAACCCGGATCCAGAAAGGAGAGAGGATGCAGCTCAGCACGCTGAACGACCTGTTCGTCGAACAGCTCCAGGACCTCTACAGCGCGGAGACGCAGCTGGTAGAGGCGCTTCCGAAGATGGCGTCCGCCGCCTCCCACGAGGAGCTGCGCGACGCGTTCGAGCAGCACCTCGCCGAGACGCGCGAGCACGTCACGCGCCTCGAGCGCATCTTCGACGAGCTCGGCAAGTCGCCCGGCGGCGAGACGTGCGAGGGGATGCGGGGCCTGATCAAGGAGGGCGAGGAGATCCTCGAGATGCAGGGCGACCCCGCGGTCATCGACGCGGCGCTGATCGCTGCCGCGCAGCGCGTCGAGCACTACGAGATCGCCGGGTACGGCACCGTGAAGACGCTCGCCGGCCATCTCGACCTCGGCGAGGCGAAGAGCGTCCTCGACGACACGCTCGACGAGGAGGCGAAGGCCGACAAGCTGCTCACGCAGATCGCGACGGGCGGCATGTTCAAGACCGGGATCAACGAGAAGGCGAAGGCGTAGTTCCCCTGCGGCGGCGCCGCGCGTTACGCGCGGCGCCGCTCACCCGCCGGCGATGAACTCGAGCGTGATCTCCATCGCGCGCGGGTCGTCGGCGTAGATCGCGTGGCGCGTCGGGAAGCGCTCGAAGCGCACGAGCGAGCCGTCGACCGCGGACGCGAACTCCTCGACGGACTCGATCGGGCAGAGCGCGTCGTCCTCGCCGCCGAGCACGAGCGTCGGGACGCTGAGGGCACCTGCGTCGGAGCGCAGGTCGAACTTCTTCGCCTCGTGCGCGTACCACTCGATCGCCGGCGCGGAGCGCCAGTTCGCGGACAGCAACAGGTCGGCCACCTCCGCGGCGGTGAAGCTGGTGTAGGCGCGCATGATCGCGACCACCCAGGCCGCGTACGAGGTCTCGTTCGGCGAGGCGTAGAAGTCGAGCACCGACTCTGCCGCGTCCGGTCCGACGGTACGCGCGAAGATGTCGACGCTGCGGCGCGCGTCGAAGCGGGTGACCGGGCGCGACAGGACGAGGCGCGCGAGCCGCCCCGGGTTCAGCGAGGCGAAGCGTGTCGCGACGAGCGCGCCGAACCCCGACCCGAACACGATCGGGTCCTGGATGCCGAGCGTGTCGACCAGCGCGCGCAGGTCGGTCGCCCAGACGTCGAGGCGCCATCTGTCGGGCGTCGACTCGTCGCTGCGCCCGTGCCCGCGGTGGTCGTAGAACACGAGCTGCGCGTGCGGGGTCAGCTTCGGCGCGAACGCCGGGTGCTTGAACGTGGTGTGGTCGGCGCCCGGCCCGTCGTGAACGACCACGATCGTCGGGACCTCGTGCGCGTCCGCGCCGCTTCGGCGCACCTTCGCGCCGTCGACGTCGACGAAGAGACGGACGTCGCCTGCTTCGATCTCCACGTGGCGAGTCTACGACCTCGCAAAACGAAGAGAACGCATGCGGCTATCCTCGGCGCGTGGCGATCCGCGACGAGCGCGACCTGCGCGAGGCGATCGGCGAGCCGTCGCCGGTGGTCGTCAGCAAGATCGCTCGGCGGCTCAACTCGCTGACCAGGCAGTTCGTCGAGCGCTCGCCGTTCGTCTGCGTCGCAACCGGCCGCCCCGGCGGAGGCCTCGACGTCTCGCCGCGCGGCGACCCGCCAGGCTTCGTCCGCATCCTCGACGACACGACGCTTTTGATCCCCGACCGGCCCGGCAACCGCATCGCCGACACCCTCACGAACCTGCTCGCGGACGACCGCATCGCGTTGCTCTTCGTCGTCCCCGGCATCGGCGACACGTTTCGCGTCAACGGCCGCGCGCGAATCGTCGACGATCCCGAGCTGCTCGACGGCAGCGCCGTCGAAGGAAAGCGGCCGAAGCTCGGGATCCTCGTCGAGATCGAGGAGGCGTACACGCAATGCTCCAAGGCGTTCATCCGCTCGGACCTGTGGAACCCCGCGAAGCACGTCGACCGCAGCGAGCTGCCGCGCTCCGGTGCGATCCTGCGCGCGGTCGGGGCCGACGTCGACCCCGAGCAGTACGACCGCGAGCGGGCCGAGCGCTACGCCCGCCGCGAGGGGCTGTACTGATTGCCGCGCTACGCGGCTCAGCGCTCGTCGTCAGCCAGCTGCTCGTCGAGAACCTCGAGGAGCCGCCGGACGCTGATCGGCTTCGTCAGGTAGGCGCGCGCGCCCGCCGCAACGAGCGGCTGGCGGCGCCTCGTCGAGTCCGCGCTGAGGACGACGACCGGGATCTCGCGCGTCGTCGTCCTCAGCGCGCAGTTGCGCGAGCACCTCCTCGCCCGGCAGGTCGGGGAGGTGAAGGTCGAGCAGGATCAGGTCGGGACGGTGGTCGCGAGCGAGCTCCAGCCCCAGGCGGCCCTGCATCGCGGGGATCACGCGGATGCTCGGCCGCTGCCGCAAGATCTCCTCGACGAGACGGATGTTCGTCAACGTGTCCTCGACGTAGAGCAGGCAGCGCTCGCGCGCGTAGACGCGCGGCGGGTCGGGCCGCAGCTCGGACCTGATCGCAGGACGCACCGCAGCGGGCTGCGCGCGCCTGAGGGTGACGACGAAGGTGCTGCCGACTCCGGGCTGGCTGCTGACGGCGATCCGGCCGCCCATCGCCTCGACGAGCGTGCGCGACAGGGCCAGCCCGAGCCCGGTGCCCTCGATTCCCGCGGATGCGGCATCGAGACGCTCGAACGGGACGAACAGCTTGTCGAGCGAGCCGGGCTCGATTCCGATGCCGGTGTCGGCGACCGCCACCTCGACCTCGTCGCCGCCGTCCTCGGCGACGGACACCGTCACCCGTCCGCCCTCGCGGTTGAACTTGATCGCGTTGACCAGCAGGTTCAGGAGCACCTGCTGCAGCCGTCGCTTGTCGGCGAGCACGTGGACGCTCGAGCCGCCGTCGTCGGCGACGTCGATGGCGACGCGGTGACGGAGCGCGCTCGGGCGGACGAGGTCGACGGCATCTGCGAGCACCGGCTGGAGCTCGACGGCTTCGAGCGACACGGAAATCCGGCCGCCTTCGACCTGCGACACGTCGAGGACGTCGTCGACGAGGTCGCCGAGGTGCTTGGCGCTCTTCCTCAGCATCTCGACCCACTCCTGCTCCCGTTCGGGGAGGTTGCTGCGCGAGAGCAGATCCGCGAAGCCGCTGATTGCGGCGAGCGGCGTGCGGAGCTCGTGGCTCATGCGCGAGAGGAAGACGTTCTTCGCCTCGTTCGCCTCCCGCAGGCGCTCGTTCGCCTCCTGCAGCTCGACCGAGCGGCTGAGGATCTCCGCCTCCATCTTCGCGCGCTCCTCGCGCAGCTCCCCGGCTGCCGCCTGCTGCTCTGCGGCGCGCTCCCGCAGCAGGACGTATTCGGTCACGTCCTCGACGCGGTGGATGATGTACCGCGGCTGCCCGTGCTGATCGAGGACGGGCGAGTTGACGGGGCTCCAGTAGCGCTCCTCGAACCCACCGCCCTTCTCCGCGGGGGTGCGGATGTCGTACTTCTGCACGGCCATCGTGTCGGGCAGTCCCGACTCGCGGACTCGCTCCAGCGACGCGCGCAGGTTCCTGACGCCCGTCGCCGCCGGATCCTCCGGGTTGTCGGGGAAGACGTCGAAGATGTCGCGGCCGAGGATCGCTTCCCGCTCCGTCATCGTCGCCGCGAGGTACGCGTCGCTGGCCGCGACGATCCGAAGGTCGCGGTCGAGGACGAGGTACAGGCCGGGCGCGCCCTCGAAGAGCGCCTGGAAGTCGGGAGCCTCACGCGCCAGGCTGACGCGCAGCAGCTCGGCGGCCGCGCGCTCCTGCCGGGCGACCGAGCGGATCGTGTCGACGAGGTCGTCGGCGATGCGCCCCTTCTGGACGTAGCCGACGGCCCCGGCCGCCCGCGCGTTCTCGACGCGGTCGGCGAATTGCGAGGCGCTGACCAGGATGATCGCGATCTCCGGGTGCGCCTGGTGGATGCGCCGGCTCGCCTCGACGCCGTCCATCACCGGCATGTCGATGTCCATCAGCACGACGTCCGGAAGCAGGCGGTCGACCAGCTCGACGCCGGCCCTGCCGTCGAGCGCCGTGCCGACGACGTCCAGGCCCTCCTCGGTCGCCAGAAACGCCGCGAGCGCTTCGGTGAAACGGCGATCGTCGTCGATCAGGACGAGACGCATCGGAACTCTCGGCTGTCGCCCTTTCTACTCACGGCCGCTTCCGAAGGTAGAACGAGCGGCCGAGGCGCGCGGTTCTCGGCGGGCGGTCGCCGAAGGCCGGGAGCGCGCCCGAACCGGCCGACGCGGCGTACCGGCGCCTGAGGGGGCCGCGCGGCCCCCTCAGCTCGGTTCGGTTCGGGCGCCACCGGACCGTGCGCGATCAGCCGCAGCCGGTGCTCGTGCCGCAGTCGCGGCAGGTGTAGCAGGTGCCGGCACGCACCATCCGACCGCCGCAGCGGTTGCACTCGATCGCGTCCTCGAAGGAGTTGAAGAGCGCCGTCTGCCCGGGCGCCGGCGCCGGCACGTCCGGTGCGGGGACAGACGCTCCGCCTCCGTTCGTGTACTGCTCGGCGAGCTTCGCGCGCACCTCGGCGGAGAGGATGCCGGCCTCCTCCTGCTGGTCGACCGTCAGGAACTTCTTGCCGAACCAGCGGAAGATGTAGTCGACGATCGACTTCGCGCTGCGGATGTCGGGATCGTTCGTCGGGCCCGACGGCTCGAATCGCAGGTGCGAGAGCTTCGAGACGTACACCTCGGGCGGCACGCCGTACTGCAGGCCCATCGAGACCGCGATCATCAGCGAGTTCATCAGCCCCTGCAGCGTCGTCCCGTCCTTGGCGATGTCGACGAAGATGTCGCCGGGGCTGCCGTCGTCGAACACGCCGACGTGGATGTAGCCCTCGTACTCGCCGACCCGGAACTTGCGGCCGATCTCGGTGCGGTCGTCGGGCAGCCGCCGCCTCCGCGGCGCCGCGACAGCGCCGGCCGGGGCCAGCACCTGCTGGCCCTTCTCGCTCTTCCCCGACAGCGGCTGGGCGACCTTGCAGTTGTCGCGGTAGATCGCGATCGCCTTGACGCCGAGCTGCCATGCCTCGACGAACAGCTGCGCCACCTCGTCAATCGTCGCCGTCTCCGGCAGGTTGACCGTCTTCGAGATCGCGCCGGAGATGAACGGCTGGATCGCGCCCATCATCTTCACGTGGCCGCGGTAATGGATCGCACGGTCGCCGACGGCGCAGTCGAAGACGGGGAAGTGCTCGCTCTTGATGTACGGCGCGCCCACGACCGTGTTGCGCTCATCGACGTACGCGACGATCTCGTCGACCTCGTTCGGCGCGTAGCCGAGCTTCTCGAGCCCGAGCGGAACGGTCTTGTTGACGATCGTGATCTCGCCGCCGCCGACGAGCTTCTTCGACTTGACGAGCGAGAAGTCCGGCTCGACGCCCGTCGTGTCGCAGTCCATCATGAAGCTGATCGTCCCCGTCGGCGCGAGCACCGTCGCCTGCGCATTGCGGTAGCCGTGCACCTCGCCCAGGTCGAGCGCGTCGTCCCAAGCCTTGCGCGCCGCGCCGATCAGGTCGGCGGGGACGGTGTCGGCGTGCGCGATGTTGCCGACCGCGGCGCGGTGCTTCGCGATCACGCCCAGCATCGCCGCGGCGTTCGGGCGATACCCGGCGAACGAGCCCATCCGCGACGCGATCTCCGCCGACTTGCGGTAGGCGCGGCCCGTCATCAGCGCGGTGATGGCGGCCGCGTACGCGCGCCCCTCGTCGGAGTCGTACGCGAGCCCGCGCGCCATCAACAGCGCGCCGAGGTTCGCGTAGCCGAGGCCGAGCTGGCGGTAGGCCTTCGCGTTCCGCTCGATCTCGGGCGTCGGGTACGAGGAGTAGCCGACGAGGATCTCCTGCGCGAGGAACACGACGTCGCAGGCGTGCTCGAACGCCGCGACGTCGAGCTCGCCGTCCTCGCGGCGGAACTTCATCAGGTTCAGCGATGCGAGGTTGCACGCCGAGTCGTCGATCGACATGTACTCGGAGCACGGATTCGACGCGTTGATGCGGCCGGTGTTCGGGAGCGTGTGCCACGAGTTGATCGTCGTGTCGTACTGCACGCCTGGGTCGGCGCAGCGCCACGCCGCCTCCGCCATGTCGTGCAGCAGCTTCCGCGCCTTCACCGTCTCGACGACGGATCCGTCGGTGCGGGCGGTCAGGTTCCAGTCGGCGTCCGTCTCGACCGCCTGCATGAACGCGTCGGAGACGCGCACCGAGTTGTTCGCGTTCTGGTACTGGATCGACGCCCAGTCCGGCGAGTCGAGCGACATGTCGTAGCCGGCCGCTTCGAGGACGCGCGCCTTCTCCTCCTCGTGCGCCTTGCACCAGATGAACTCGACGACGTCCGGGTGGTCGACGTCCAGCACGACCATCTTCGCCGCGCGCCGCGTCTTGCCGCCCGACTTGATCGTGCCGGCGGAAGCGTCGGCGCCGCGCATGAACGACACGGGCCCCGAGGCGTAGCCGCCCTTCGACAGCTGCTCCTTCGACGAGCGCAGCTTCGACAGGTTGACGCCGGAGCCGGAGCCGCCGCGGAAGATGATCCCCTCGCGGCGGATCCAGTCGAGGATCGCGTCCATCGAGTCCTCGATCGAGAGGATGAAGCAGGCGGAGCACTGCGGCTTCTCCTCGAAGCCGACGTTGAACCAGACCGGCGAGTTGAAGGCGGCGAGCTGGTTGACGAGGATCGCCTTCAGCTCGTCGTCGAACGTCTGCGCCTCCTCCTCGGTGGCGAAGTAGCCGCCCTCGCGGCCCCACGCGCCGATCGTCCCGACGACGCGGCCGATCATCTGCTTCACCGACGACTCGCGCTCGGGGCTCGCCATGCGGCCGCGGAAGTACTTCTGCGCGACGATGTTGGTCGCCGTCTGCGACCAGAACTTCGGGAACTCGACGCCGCGCTGCTCGAATGCCGGGCCGTTCTTGCCGGGGATGTGGGCGTCGCGCGTCTCCCACTCGACCTCCTGGAAGGGGTCGCGTCCCTCGATCGTGAACAGCCGGCGGACGGCGAGGCTGGCGCTCTCGTCGACGACGCTGTTCACCAGCTCGTCGGGGTGGATCACGACCGTTCCCTGCTGCTCGACCGATGCCATCTCTCGCCTCCTCCGCGCAGCCTGGGCGCGCGAAATTCGTCAGTGCCGGATCTGAAGGGAGAGGGACCCTAGAGCGAGCACCGGACGGACATTTTACCGCCCGGAAACCGGCTCACAGAGCGCGTTTCCGGCCCTGCACGCGCTTCGCGACGAGCCCCGCCGCGCCGGCCGCGACGAGCAGGAGCGCGAGTCCGCCGAGCACGAGCAGCGGCACCGGGATCGACGACGGGCTCGACGAGCGCACCTGCGAGGCGAGGCCTGGTCCGGTGATCGGCTTCGTCGTCGAGCCGCCCCCGCCGGCGGCGCCGCCGCCCGCCCCGCCCGAGCCGCCCGGGGCGCCCGAGCCGCCGCCGCCGCCGCTCTTTCCGCCGCCGGAGCGCCCGCCTCCCTGCGGCGGGATGAGCGTGTTCGGGCCGATCTTCGTCGTCCTGTGCTCGCGCCGGAGGCGCGCGCGGGCGCTCTGCAGCGCGCGCTCGATGTCGTCGGCGGCGCTCGAGTACGTCTTGACGTCGCTCGGCAGGTGCCGCAGGGCGTCCGAGTAGCAGTGAAGCGGATAGGTGTGGTCGATGCGGCCGTCGTACCAGTCGTTCAGGAGTGCCTTCCAGCACGGCGTCGAGGCGGCCGCGGGGCGCGCGAAAGCGGCGAGCAGCGCGAGCACGGCGAGTGCGGCGACGAGCGCGGACCTGGCGGCGGACGACGGACGGCGGCGGGGCGGCGGCACGGCGGGCAGCAGCGTAAGGAGCCGGTGTAACGATTGTGTGAGACGGCCGAGGCGCCCGAAGAGGATGGTACGTTCGCCCGCGGATGCGGGCGACACGGGACCTGCCGCTCGCCGCGGCGCTCGTCCTCCTCGGCTACGCGCTCTTCTTCGGCGGCGGCGTCGCAGACGGCGCGCTGCCGTGGCTCGGCGGCGGCGCCCTCGTCGCGGTCGTGTGCTCGGCGGCGGCGCTCGGAGTCCCCCGCGGGGCCGCCCGCCTGGCGCCGCTCGCCGCGCTCGTCGCCTGGCTCGCGACCACGATCGCGTGGTCGGCGCTTCCGGACCGCTCGTGGTCCTATGCCGACCGCACGCTCGTCTACCTGCTGCTCGCGCTGCTCGGCCTCTGGCTCGCGCCGCGCCGGCAGGCGCTCGCGCTCGGCCTCGGTGCGCTTCTCGGCGCGGTCGCGGTCGCCGCGCTCGCCACGAAGGTCGTGCCGACCCTCCACGACTACTCGCTCGTGGCGCGGCTGAGCGCGCCGATCGGACTCTGGAACCAGCTCGCGCTGCTCGCCGCCTTCGCGCTGCCGCTCGCGCTCTGGCGCCGCGGCGTCGCGGGCGCGCTCCTCGCCTACGCGTGGCTGGTCGCACTCGTGCTGACGTACTCGCGCGGCGGCATCGTGACGGCGCTCGTCGTGCTCGCGCTCTGGTTCTGGCTCGACGAGGAGCGCCTGCGGTCGGCCGCGACGCTCGCCGCCGCAGCCGTTCCGGCCGCCGTCGTGGTCGGTGTCGCCTTCGCGCTGCCGGGCGTCACGCGGAGCGGGCAGTCGCTGCATACGCGGTGGGTCGACGGCGGCGTCTTCGCGGCGGTGCTGGGGGTCGGCGCCGCTGCTGCCGCGGCCGCGGCGTTGCGTCTGACCGCGCTGACGCGGACGCACGCGCGCATCGCGCTCGGTGTCGGCGCCTGCGCCGCCGCGGCGGTCGTCGCCGTCGCCGTCGTGCGCGGCGGCGGGGCGGGGGAGCTGTCGAACGGCGGCCAGCGCTTCACCTCGACGTCGAGCAACTTCCGCACCGTCTGGTGGCGGCAGGCGCTGGACGGGTGGCGCCACCACGTCCTCGGCGGCACCGGCGGCGGCTCGTTCCGCGTCACGAACCTGCGCTACCGGCACAGCTCGCTCGACAACACGATCGAGCCGCACGACCTGCCGTTGCAGTTCGGGACGGAGACCGGCGTCGTCGGGCTCCTGCTGTGGCTGCTCGCGACCGCGGCGCTGCTTCGCGGCACGCTGCGGCGGCGCGGACACGAGCTCGCGCTCGCGCTGCTGCTGCCGGCGTTCCTCGTGCACTCGCTCGTCGACATCGACTGGGACTTCGCTGCCGTCGCCGCGCCGGCGTTCGTCGCTGCGGGAGCGCTCGCCGGCGAACCGCGGCTGCGCCGTGTCGCGCCGTCGGGGGCGCTCGTCGCGGCGGGCGCCGCCGTCGCGCTCTTCCTCGCGCTCCTCATGCCGTGGCTCGGCCACCGCTGGGAAGGGCAGGCGTTGTCGGCCTCGCTCGACGCACGGTCTGCCCCGCGCGCACTGTCGCTCGCGAACCGCGCGCTGTCCGTCGACCCGTTCATCGCGGCGGCGTACGCCGACAAGGCGTTCGCGGCCGAGAGCCTCGGCGAGTCGCCGCGGACCGTCTTCGCGTACTACCGGGCCGCCGTCCGCCGCGAACCGGCGAATCCGTTCTGGTGGCAGCTCGCCGGCGACTACGCGCTCAGCCAGCGCTGCTACCGGACGGCCTACACGTACCTGCTGCAGTACACGGAGCGCGAGGCGTACGGGTCGGCGACGCAGACGTACAACGAGGCCCGCGACCAGGTGAACGCGGGGCACAACAACTGCTGAGGCTTCCTACGCTGCGCCGAGCAGCACGAGGAGCTGCGCGCCGTGCAGCGCCGCCGGCTTGATGCCGTCGAGCGGCGCGACGACGTGAACGTGCAGGTCGCGCCCGAGCCGCGCCGCCTCGCCCTGGTAGCCGGGCCGGTACATGACGACCGTCGTCGCGTAGTCCGTCCGCGTCGCGTTGCCCGTGCGTGGGGCGGGATAGCCGAGGCGCCGCAGCGACGCGGCGGCGGCCGCCGCGGCGCCGGCGCGGCCGTTGCCGTTCAGGACGACGACTCGCGTCCGTGCGCGCGTACGCCGCGCCACGGCCGGGCGCGGGTGGCCGACGCGCACGTGGATCGGCGTCGCCGGCGCCGCCGCCTGCGCGGACGTGTGGCCGCGCACCGCGCGCGCGAGCGGCTTCGCGAGCAGGACGAATCCGGCGACGAGCAGGAGGACGAGCTCGAGCGCCGCGACGGCGCTCGCGACGAGGGTCGCGGTCCGCCACGGGCGGACGATCTCGGCTGGTGTAAGCGGCGCATCCACGAGCGCCAGCCACGTTTCGCTACGCGGCCAACGCTTCCTTCGTCCACGCCCACGTCCGCGCGAGGCCGTCGTCGAGCGAGACCCGTGGCCGCCAGCCGAGCTCGCGCTCGACGCGCGAGACGTCGAGCACCGACCGGCGCAGGTCGCCGAGCCGTGCGTCCTCGTGGCGCGGCTCGGCGTCGACGCCCGCGACGCGCGCGCATGCCGCATGCAGGTCGGCGACCGTGGTCGCGACGCCGGTGCCGACGTTGTACGGGCCGCCCGTCCGCCCCATCGCGGCCAGCAGCGCCTCGACCACGTCGCCGACGTAGACGAAGTCGCGGCTCTGGCCGCCGTCGCCGAAGATCACCGTCTCCTCGCCGCGCGCCATGCGCTCGAGGAAGATCGCGACGACGCCACCCTCGAGGCCGGAGTCCTGGCGCGGCCCGTAGACGTTCGCGAAGCGGAGCGACAGGTGCGTCGTGTCGTGGATCCGGTTCCAGCCGGCGAGGTACTCCTCGCCGCACTTCTTCGCGATCCCGTAGGGCGAGAGCGGCTCGAACGGCGCGTCCTCCGCGGCCGGCTGCGGGCATTCCCCGTAGCCGGCGCCGCCGGACGAGGCGAAGATCACCTGCGCCTCGCCGGCCGCGCGCAGCACGTTGACCGTGCCCACGACGTTCACCTCGGCGTCATAGTCCGGACGCTTCATCGACGTCTGCACGTCCGCCTGCGCGGCGAGGTGGAACACGAGATCGGCCTCGACGTCGAACGGCACGCGGATGTCGTGCTCGAGCAGCTCCGCTCGTTCGTGCACGTACTCGCGCCGCCCCGTGGCGAAGTCGTCGACGACGAGCACGTCGTCGCCGCGCCCGATCAGGGCGTCGACGAGGTTCGAGCCGATGAACCCTGCGCCGCCCGTGACCACCACCCGCACGGGCGCTTAGTCTAGGCGCGGATGTTCGTGACGTTCGAGGGCGTCGACTGGTCCGGCAAGAGCACGCAGGCTTCGCTGCTCGCGGACTGGCTGCGAAAGGAGGGGCGGTCCGTGCTCGCCACACGCGAGCCGGGCGGCACACCCGTCGGCGAGGCGGTGCGCGACATCGTCCTGCACGGGCACGAGATGACGGCGTGGGCGGAGGCGGCGCTCTACGCGGCCGCGCGCGCCGAACACGTCTCGCAGGCGATCAAGCCGGCGCTCGAACGCGGAGAGGACGTCGTGTGCGACCGCTACATCGACTCGTCCGTCGCCTACCAGGGCGTCGGCCGCGAGCTCGGCGTCAGCCGCGTGCTCGAGCTGAACCTGATGGTGACGCGCGGACTGCTTCCCGACCGCACGTTCCTCGTCCTGCTCGACCCCGAAGAGGCACGCCGTCGCGGCCAGGCGCCGCGCGACCGCATCGAGCGCGAGGGAGGCGAGTTCATGCGCCGGGTCGACGAGGCCTATCGCGGCCTCGCGGCCGTGTTCCCTCAGCGCATCGTGGCGCTCGACGGCGCCCGCGCTGCAGACGCGATCGCGAAGGAGGTTCGTGAGCACGTTCGCCCGCTTCTCTGAGCACGCCGAGGCGGGCCGGCTGCTCGACGCGGCGCTGCGCGAGGGACCGTCGCACGCCTACCTCTTCCACGGCCCGCCCGGCGTCGGCAAGCGCGAGGTGGCGCGCGCGTTTGCGCGCGCGCTGCTGAACACGCAGCGGGAGTTCCACCCGGACCTGTACGAGCTCGACGCGCTCGGCGAGATGATTCGCATCGACGCGATCCGCGAGCTGCGCCGCGACCTGCACATGCGCCCGTTCGAGGCGTCGCGCCGCGTCTACCTCATCCACCGTGCGCATCTGCTGAACGAGGACGCCGCAGACGCGCTGCTGAAGGACCTCGAGGAGCCGCCGGCGTATGCGGTGATCGTGCTGATCGCGGACGACCTCGGGCCGCTGCCGCAGACGATCAGGTCGCGCTGCCAGCTCGTGCCGTTCCGGCGGCTGTCGGAGCGCGCGGTTCGCGCCCTCGTCGACGCACGGGCGCCGCAGCTCGGCGACGACGCGCAGGCCGCCGTCGCCCGCGTCGCGGCCGGCCGCCTCGACCGCCTCGAGCGCCTGCTCGACCCGTCGTCGGCCGAGCGCCGCGACGTGCTGATCGAGCAGGCGCGTGCGCCTTATCGCGAGACCGCCTTCGACGCGACGGCCACGGCGGCCGCGCTCGTTGCCGGCGCGGGCGCCGTCGCCGCCGCGGCACGCGAGCGGGAGGAGGCGCGGATCGCCGACCTCGAGCTGCCGGCGCGCGAGGCCGAACAGCGCGTGAAGCGGGCCGCGCGCGGGGCCGAGCGCGAGGAGCTGCTCGCCCAGCTCGAGGAGCTCGCGTCGTGGTATCGCGACCTGGTCGCGGTCGCCGTCGGGGCGGAGGACGCCGCGATCCACCTCGACAAGCTGCGGGAGCTGCGCGCCGACGCGACGCGCGAGCGGATCCTCGGCGCGGAGCGCGCCGCCGAGGCGGTTCGCGAGACGTGGCGGCGCCTCGAGGAGTTCAACCTGGCGCCGCAGCTCGCGCTCGAGGCGCTGTTCCTGCGGATCGAGCGGGAGCTCGCGGCGTGAGGACGGCGGCGGGCCTCGTTCGAGTGAAAAAGTAAAGATTGCTCAGGCGGCCTATCGTGGCTGCCGATACGGGAACACACTGAGTTCGGCGCCGTGGGCGGACGGCGCTGCCAACCGAGAGGGAGTCGCCGCACCGTTGGTCGCAGTTCCGTCCATAGGCAGGGCTGACCGCGGCGCACCGGCGCGCACGGCGCCGGAGGCCGACGCGACGCGCGAGCTGTACGAGCGCTACGCGCGACAGATCTACGTCTACTGCCTGCACCAGCTCGGCAACCGCGAGGAGGCCGAGGACGCGACCCAGTCGACCTTCCTGAACGCGTTCCGCGGGCTGAAGCGCGGCGTCGACCCCGAGTTCAAGTCGGCTTGGCTCTACAAGATCGCCCAGAACGTCTGCCTGACGCGGCAGCGCTCGTCGACGCGCCGCCGCCGCGTCGAGTCGCCCGGCGACCTCGACGCGATGCAGGACTCGCTCGCCGCGCACGCCCCCGACTCCGACGAGCTGATCGACCTGCCCGAGGCGCTGGGGCTGCTGCCCGAGCAGCAGCGGCGCGCGCTGCTGCTGCGCGAGTGGCAGGGGCTGTCCTACCGCGAGATCGCGTCCGAGCTCGGCCTGACGCAGGCCGCCGTCGAGACGCTGCTGTTTCGCGCGCGCCGGGCGCTGGCCGCAGGACTCTCGAGCGAGCAGGACCCGGCGACGCCGAAGCGCGTCGTGCGGAAGCTGCGCGCGGGCGGCGACGCGGGCTCCGCGCTCGCCGCCGCCAAGACGCTGTTGTTCTCAGGCGGTGCGAAGGTCGTCGCGACGGTCGCGACGGTCGCCGCGACCTCGGTCGTCGCAGCCGCGCCGAGCACCCGGCACGCGGTCGAGCACGCGCTTGCCCCGCAGCCCGTCCGCCGCGCCGCCCGCGTCGTCCACGTGCACCTCGCACGGCGCGTCCATCCAGCCGCTCCCGCGGCTTCGGTTGGTGCGCGGGCCGCCGCGCGGGCGGTCATCCCCGCCGCGGCGCCGCGGCGCGTCGCAGCGGTGTCCGCAGCGGCGCCCCATCCGGCACGCAGGAATCCGCCGGACGTGCACGTGCGCCGTCACGCGACACGCGCGCTTTCGCCTTCGCACCGGGCCACGCCGCCGAAGGTCCCCGTGACGCCCGCGGACGTGCCGGCCGCCGCGGCTCCGGCTGCGCCCGCCGTTCCGGCCACCCCCGCACCGCAGGACGTACACCCTGCCGCGCCGGCTGCTCTGGCGGGTCGCGCCGTCGGCCGATCCGACGGCGGCGCGTCGCCGAACGCGGCCGGCGTCGAGGCAACAGCCGCCGAGCCCGCCGCGAAAGCGCGCGGGCGCGGCGACGGCCACGCCAGCGGCAGCGGCGCCCACGCGGGCGATGCGCACGGCGGCGGCAACCACTTCGGTGAGCAGCAGCAGCCGGCAGTGGCGCAGCCGTCGACGGCGCCGGCGGCCGGCACCGCCTCCGCCGACACGCCGGCGGCAATCTCCGTCCCCGCCGGCTCCGGCCGTCAGCACGGCGACCGCGGCCACCTCTGGCGGCCGCCGTCCGCGCAGCAGCCGAACGCGCCGACCGCGGCGTCGCCGACCGCGCCCGCGGCCGCGCAGCCGGAGGCAGCTGCGCAGCCGGCCGCGACGAGTGAGCCGGCCGCGGCACCGACCGCGACGCAGGACGAGAACGCCGCGCCGCAGAGCGCCGCTCCTGGCGCCTCCGCGGGCAACAGCGGCTCGGGTCACGGCCACAAGTAACGCCGCAGGACCCGCGGCTACACTGAGCGCGCCCCGCCGACGTAGCTCAGCTGGTAGAGCACTTCACTCGTAATGAAGGGGTCCTCGGTTCGAGTCCGAGCGTCGGCTTCGCGCTTGCGCCACCCTCATCGGTCTCCCGTCGCCGGCAAGCGTTGCGACGCCGTGCGAACGAGGATCGGCCCCGACTGATGGACGAGCATCGCGAGTCCGGCCTCGCCGCGCAGCTGGAGCGGCGGCGCACTGCGTTCGCGCAGGCGTGGGACGCCGACGGCGCCGTGGTGGTCGCAGCGGGCGACCCGATCCACGTGCCGGGTCGCGGCGACCGCACGTACCCGTTCCACGCACACTCCGAGTACCTCTACCTGACCGACCTCGAGCGCCCCGGCGGCATACTCGCGTTCGATCCACAGGACGGTTGGACCCACTTCGTCGTGCCCGTGACCGCCGAGGAGCTGCTCTGGTCGGGGACGGAGGACATGGAGCCCGGCGTCCCGGACGGCGCGCGGCCGGTCGACGAGCTCCACGGGTGGCTCGAGCAGCGAGCCGGGCGACCACTGGCGAACCTCGGAGCGCCGCTCGACGGCGTCTCCTCCGACGACGCGCTCCAGCGGCGGGCGCGCGACGAGCTCACGCGCCTGCGGCGTGTCAAGGACGACGTCGAGCTCGCGCGCATGCGCGTCGCGGCCGCCGCGACGGGCGCCGGCTTCGCAGCGCTCGCCGCTGCGATCGCACCCGGTGCGACGGAGCGCGAGCTGCAGATCGAGCTCGAGGCGACGTTCCTGCGCAGCGGTGCCGACGCGCTCGCCTTCGACTCGATCGTCGCCGCAGGCCCCCATGCCGCCGTCCTCCACTTCGCACCGACGCGGCGCGCGGTCGCCGCCGGCGAGCTCGTGCTCGTCGACGCGGGCGGCGAGTTCCGCGGCTATGCGAGCGACGTCACCCGCACCTACGCCGCCTCGGGGACGTTCGCGGGAGCGCAGCGCCACCTCTACGACGCCGTGCTGCGCGCGAATCGCACCGCCACCGAGCTTTGCCGCCCCGGCGTGCAGTGGCGCGACGTGCACCGGCAGGCGGCGCTCGTGGTCGGCGAGGGGCTCGTCGACCTCGGCGTCCTGCGCGGCGACCTCGAGGCGCTGTTCGAGTCGGGAGCGATCACGCTGTTCTTCCCGCACGGCGTCGGCCACATGGTGGGGCTGGGCGTTCGCGACGCCGGAGGAACCCGCGAGCCGCAGTCACCCGCGCCGGGATTCCCCGCCCTGCGCGTCGACCTGCCGCTCGCGACGCGGTACACGATGACCGTCGAACCGGGCGTCTACTTCGTCGAGCCGCTGCTTCGAGAGGCGGCGCACGACGGGCGCTACCGCGAGTTCGTGAGCTGGGAACGCGTCGACGAGCTGCGCGGCTTCGGCGGCATCCGCATCGAGGACAACATCGTCGTCACCGACGACGGCTGCGAGGTGCTGACCGCCGCCGTCCCGGCCTGACAGGCGTCAGCCGCCGAGCGCGTCCTCGACGGTGTCGTGCACGGGCAGATGGCGGTCGAGGCCGCTCACCTGGAGCGTGCGCCGCGTCTCGAACTGCGGCGCAGCGAGCAGCAGGTCGTTGCGGCCGAGCGTCGATCGCGCCTCGATCAAGACGCCGAGCGCCGTCGAGTCGACGAACTCCACCTCGGACATGTCGACGACGACCCGCGACGGATCGTCGGCGATCGCCTCGCGCAGCGCCGCTCGCACCTCGGCGGCGTTGTAGAGGTCGAGCTCGCCCCCGAGGCGGATGACGACGGCCTCGTCGACCCGCTGCACGCCGCGCACGGGCGGCTCGCGCAGCGGCGTCACGAAGTCCTCCCCCACGCGTCGATTAGACCACGAACGCGGCGTATGATCGAGCGGGATGCGAGCACGCCGACCCCGCAAGCGCGAGCTCGCGACGTTTGCGCTGATCGTCCTGATCGCCGAGGTCGCCGGGACGAGCGCGACGCGGCGCGTCGACGGCGCGCTGCACGTGGCTCCGCTCGCGCCCTCCGGCGCGTCGTACTACCCGTTCCTGCTCGTCGCCGCGAAGATCGCCGGCGCGCTCGCGCTCGCCGCGCTGCTCGCGCGCGCGACGCGCGCTCACGCCGCCGCCGACGCAGGGCACCGTCTGCTCGCGGCGGTCGGGCACGCGTCGGAGCGGCGCACGCCGCGTCTGCGCCCGACCCTGTCCTTGCGCGTCTGGCTCGCGTCGTTCGGCGCGACATCGCTGCTCTACCTCGTGCACGTCGACGCCGAGGGGCTCGCGGACGGGCGGTGGCCGCTGCTCGCACCGTGGCTGCACACCTACGCGCTGCCGGTGTTCGCCGCCCTGTCCGTGCTCGCCGCGCTCGCCTGGGGCCTCGCCCGCTGGCTGCACGCGGTCGAGGCGTACGCCGAGCGAACGATCGCGCGCGCCCACCGCCTGCTGTCGGCGCGACGGCGCGCGCGCGCCGCGTTCGCGCGGGCGCGCGACGACGCCGCGCCCCGCCGCCGCTTCGGCCTCTCGTTCGAGTCTCGTCCTCCTCCGCTCGCCGCGTAGTCCGCGGCACGCCCAGGGCCGCGGACGCCCGGACGTCCCAGCCTGGAAGGAGGAGTGAATGCAGACCCCATTCGTCGACCGCCTGCCGGCGGCGCGCAGCCGCCGCCGGAGCCCGCGCGTGCAGGCGGTGTCGCTGCTCGGCCCCGCCACCGTCGCGGCCGGCCTGATCTGGGCGATCTTGCAGCCGTACCGGATCACGCTGCTGCACCCGCGCGGTCAGGGCCTCTGGTGGCTCGTCTTCGAGCCGCCGCTGCTCGTCGTCGTCGTCGGCGTGCTGTTCGCGTACGTCGTCGCGCGCCCGCTGCTCAGCGACCTGGAGGCGAGAGATGCAGCCGCACGCTGAGATGATCCACTGGGCCTTCGCCGCCGGCTTCGTGTTCCTCGGGCTCTGCCTGCTCAGCGAGGCGCTCGTCGGCAGCGAGGTCTGGGGGATGCGGCCGTGGCGCCGCTACCTGTGGCCGGGGCTCGCGTTCGGGATCGGCGTCCTGCTGTGGCCCGTGATGGCGTTCTTCACGAACTCGGCGATCCACATGTACGCGCACGGCTCGTGGGCCGCCGTGACGATGCTGGCCGGCGGCGCCGAGCTGGGGCTCGTGCACGGGCGGCTGCGCTCGCCGTGGTGGCGCCTGACGTGGCCCCTCGCGTTCGCCGTGGGCGGGGCGGCGTTCGTCGTCCACGAGCAGAACGCCTGGTTCTTCGCGCGCTCGGCGTTCCTGCACCACCTGATCGGGTGGACGATGCTGGTCTCCTCCGTCATCCCGCTCGCGCTCGTGTTCCGGCCGCGTTCGACGGCGCTGCGGTCCGGGTTCGCCGTGACGGTTTTCGTGCTCGCGGTGATGCTGTTCTGCGACCGCGACGTCGCGCCGATCTTCGGGCACCTGTCGCCGCTCGCGGGGGTGCCGCACCGATGAGGCGCGCGTTCCTCGTCGCGCTCGCGGCGCTCGTCTTCCCGGCCGGCGCGTCCGCGCACGCGACGCTGCGCGCAGCCTCGCCCGGGTTCGGCCGCGAGCTACGGCACGCGCCCGCCGTGATCCGGCTGCACTTCGACCAGGTCGTGAAGGTGCTGCCGGGAGCGGTGAAGGTGGTCGACGTGCGCGGGCGCGACTTCGCCGGTGCGCCGCGGGTCGAGGGCACCGACGTCGTCACGCCGGTGCGGAGGATCCCGACCGGCGCGTACACCGTGCGCTGGAGCGCGATCTCGGCCGACTCGCACGTCGTCTCCGGCGTCTGGACGTTCGGCGTCCGCGTGCCGGCGCCGCCGGTGACCGACGCATACGGGGCCGGCGGGCCGACGCGCGCGGAGGACGTCGTCCGCTGGATCTGGTTCGTCGGCCTCGCGCTCGCGATCGGGACCCTCGGACTGCGGCTGATCTGCCTGCGCGGGCTCGCCGTCCCGCTCGCGGCGCAGCGGCGGCTGAGCGTCGCCGCCGGCCTCGGTGCCGCCGTCAGCATCGTCGCCGGCATCGCAGCGTTCTCGCTGCGCTCCGAGGACGCGCTGCAGCTGCCGCTCGGCAAGTTCCTGTACGGCGACCTCTCGCCGATGGCGGCGACGCGCTTCGGCGAGGCGTTCGTGACGATGACGCTCGGGTTCGCGCTGGTGCTCGCGCTCGTCTTCTGCTCGTGGCTGCTCGACCGCGTCGAGCCGCTCGTGCCCGCGTTCGCGCTCTCGCTGCTCCTCGTCGGCGGGCTGTCGCTGTCGGGGCACGACGCCGTCGACCCCGGCTCGTCGTGGAAGACCGAGATCGCCGACTGGGTGCATCTCGCGGGCGCGTCGCTCTGGATCGGCGGCCTCGCCGCGCTCGCGCTCGTCGCGTGGTCGGCCGCGCCGCAGGTGCGGAGTGCGATGTTCCTCCGCTTCTCGCGGCTCGCGACCGTGCTGGTTGCGGTCGTGCTCGCCGCGGGCACGTACCTCGGCATCGTCCGTCTGCCGCGCCTTGCCGACCTGTGGACGACGGGATACGGGCACGTGCTGATCGTGAAGCTCGCGCTGGTCGCACTGGCGCTCGCCTGGGGCGGCTTCCACCATACGGTCGTGCGGCCGCGCATCGCCCGCGCCGACGCAGGCGCGCTCGGCCGGATCGGGCGCAGCCTCGCCGGCGAGAGCCTCGTCGGCGTGGCCGTGCTGCTCCTCGCGGCGGTGCTGGTGGACTCGCGGCCGCCGCCCCGCTTGGGTCAGAGCGCGACGCCGAGCGCGAGCAGCACGAGCCCGCCGGCGACGAACACCGCGCCCGGCGCGAGTCGCGGGTCGCCGGGGCGCGGCTCGAACCCGCGGAAGATCACCCCGCCGCGGCCGGGCGTGATCGTGCCCCAGTTGACGCGCCGGCTGGCGGCGCTGCCGCTGCCCGCGCCAGCGAGCAGCAGGTAGAGCGCGCCGAACAGCATGCAGACGACCCGGAACGTCCACATCCTGTCGCCCCCGCTGGCAACTGCGCGCAGCTCGGCGACGACGATCGCGAGCAACACGGCGACGGCGACGCGCACGAGCAGGCGGAGCAGCTCGCGGACGACCCACACCGGAGCGACTATAGGAGCGCCCTCAGACGTTCCGCCGTCGCGGGCGCCGTCGGCTCGTCCTCGTCGCGCACGTACACGTAGGCGGGATCGCGCAGCGTCGCCGCCAGCGAGCGCAGGTCGGCGTCCGAGTACGGCGGCTCGCGCAGGCGGACGTACCGGAAGGGCTCCGCGGCGGTGTCGTTGACGCGCATGATTCCGGTGACGCCCTGCCACGAGTCGTCGCGCAGGTCCCAGGCGAGCCTGACCGCCGGCGGCACCGACCCCTCGACGTACGAGACGACGCCGTCGTCGCGCGGCCCCTGGTACACGACGCGCACCGGGCCGAGCCGGTCGCCGAGCGCGAGCGCCCGCTCGAGGAACGACCCGAGCCGGTCGAGCCGCGTCAACGCCAGTTTGACCGCGAACTCGAACCCGTCCGGCACCGCGTCCGCCCAGCGGCGAAACTGGTCGGCGCTCGGGAGCCGGTAACCCGTCGAGTTCAGCTCGACCGTCCGGAACCGCTCCGCGTAGAAGGAGAGGAACTCCGCCGGCTGCAGCCCACGCGGGTAGAAGCCGGGGCGCCACGACGGATACGACCAGCCCGACGTCCCCACCTTGATCGCCACGGGCGGAGGATACGAGCGGCGCCGACCGCGGCCCCGCCGCCTTGCCTACGCTGGGTCGATGCGCGCGCCGGGCCCGCTCGAGGTCTACGTCGGCCCGATGTTCAGCGGGAAGACGGACGCGTTGATCGACGGCTACGCGCGGGCGCGCGAGCGCGGCCTCAGCGTCGTCGCCTACAAGGCGGCGGCGGACACGCGCGACGGCCGCGACCGAATCGTCAGCCACTCCGGCCGCGCGATCCCCGCGCAGGCCGTCGGGAGCGCGGCGGAAGTCGTCGCCGGTCCGGCGCCGGCAGCGGTCTTCGTCGACGAGGTCCAGTTCTTCGGCGAGGAGATCGCGGACGTCGTGCGCACGCTCCGTGCCGCCGGCACGGAGGTGACGGCGGCGGGACTCGACTACGACTTCCGCCGCGTGGCGTTCGAGGCGACGGCGCTCCTCGTCGCCGACGCCTCGCGGGCGACGGTCCTGAGCGCGGTCTGCGCGCGCTGCGGCGAGCCGGCGCCGTTCACGCAGCGGCTCGTCCGCGGCGTCCCGGCGCCTGCGTCGGCGCCGCGGTTCGTGGTCGGCGGCGCCGAGCTCTACGAGCCGCGCTGCGCGCGCTGCTGGGTTCCGTCCGCCTCGCGGCGTAGGGTGCGGGGCCGTGTCGAGCGTCGCGCTCAAGCCGCGCAAGATTGACGAGGCCGTGGAGGCGTCGGGCGTCGACGTCGTCGAGCTGCTGGACAAGGGCTTCCTCGCCCTCGACGGCGTCTTCGCGTCGGATCTCGCGGTCGCGAACGGCGCCCGCGTCTCGTTCAACCTCGCGTCGCAGGAGCTGACGGAACGGGAGGAGGGGCTCATCCGGTACCTGATGCGCGACCGCCATGGCTCGCCGTTCGAGCACGGCTACTTCCGCTTCATCGTCAAGGCGCCGCTGTTCGTCGTCCGCGAGCACCACCGGCACCGCGCCGGCCACTCGTACAACGAATGGTCGGGGCGTTACTCGAAGATGCGCGCCGAGTTCTACGTCCCGGACAACGTCCGCACGCAGGTCGGCAAGCCCGGCGCATACCGGTTCGAGCCCGTCGACGAGGCGACGAGGGAGGCCGCGCGGGCGCGGATCGAGGAGTGCGCGCACGCGGCCTTCGCGGCCTACGAGGAGATGCTGGGCCTGGGCGTGGCGAAGGAGGTCGCGCGGAGCGTCCTGCCGCTCAACCTGTACACGACCTACTACTGGAGCTGCAACCCGCGGTCGCTGATGCACTTCTGCTCGCTGCGGAACTCGGAGTTCGCACAGTTCGAGATCCGCGAGTACGCCCGCGCCGCCGAGGGGTTCCTCGAGCGGCACATGCCGGTCACCTATGCCGCCTTCGTCGAGAACGGGCGGACGGCCCCGTAGCCCCGGGCCGCGGCGCCCGAGCCGGCCGCGCACGCCTTTTCCCTGGTCTCAGGGGTTGCCAAGCGGGCTTAACGGGCCCTCAATGAGATGCCTAACAGTCTTGTAACAGACTGTCACTAAGTTCTGGAGGCCTACGACCATCAGCCTGGAATAGAGCCGTGTTTCCAGGCGTTTTGAAGGATTGACGGCTGCCGCATCAAATCCGGTGCGCCCGTCTTCCTCGAAGAAGAAGGAGTTCGTTGACCGAGATCAGCACGACCGATTTCAGCATCACCCCTGCGGTTGCCGACGCGCTGGAGGCGCTGCTCGCGCTGCGCGACGACCAGGGCGCGCTCACGCCCGGCGACGTCGCCGACGTGATCGTCGCGCACGACCTCGACGAGGCCGAGGCGGAGACGCTCGCCCACGAGCTCGAGCTGCACGACGCAGCCCCCGAGCAGGAGGAGGAGCCCGAGCTCGACCTCTCGATCGGCACCGGGCTCTACACGACCGACTCGTTCCAGATGTTCCTGAACGAGGCCGGGCGGTACCCGCTGCTCACGGCGGCGGAGGAGGTGGAGCTCGCGAAGCGGATCGAGCGCGGTGACATGGCTGCGAAGGAGCGCATGATCAACTGCAACCTGCGCCTCGTCGTCTCGATCGCGAAGCGCTACCAGACACAGGGGATCACGCTCGGCGACCTCGTCCAGGAGGGCGTCCTCGGCCTGATTCGCGCGGCCGAGAAGTTCGACTGGCGCAAGGGCTTCAAGTTCTCCACGTACGCGACGTGGTGGATCCGGCAGGCGGTGCAGCGCGGCGTCGCCAACAAGGCGCGCACGATCCGCATCCCGGTGCACGTCGTCGAGCGTGAGCAGAAGGTCTCGCGTGCGCGCCGCGAGCTCGTCGCGACGCTGGAGCGCGAGCCGACGCCGGAGGAGATCTCCAAGCACTCGAAGCTGCCGCTCAACCACGTGCACGAGGTGCTCGAGGCGGCCCGCGCGGTCGCGTCCACCGACATGCCGGTGGGCGACGACGGCGACGCCTCGTTCGGCGACCTCATTGCCGGCACCGGTCCGTCGACCGAGGAGGAGGCGTCGGCGTCGCTGCGCGACCTCGCCGTCCGCCAGGCCGTCGCGAATCTGCCCGACCGCGAGCGCGACGTGATCGAGCTGCGGTTCGGCCTCGTCGGCGACGGCCCCGCCTCGCTCGAGGCGATCGGCAAGCAGCTCGGCCTGACCCGAGAGCGCGTCCGTCAGATCGAGACGGAGGCGCTGCGCAAGCTCGCCCAGAACGAAGACCTCGCCGACGCGGCGTAGGACGACGAAGGGGCCCGGTTCGCCGGGCCTTTTCCTTTTACGCGGCGCTACGTGGTGAGGACGACGGCGCCCGGCGTCGTGTCGCCGCTCGGCTGGCTCGTCACGACCCAGCCGTCGCCGCGGTGGAACTCGTAGGGGACGGTGAAGGAGACGGTGGTGTCGTTCCCGTGCACGCGGAACGTCCCGCACGGCTCGACGGGGCGGCCGCCGTGCGTCAGCCACAACTCGTAGAACGCGGTGCGCGCGCGCTGCTGCGGCAGCCCGCGCACGACGAGCTGCATCGGCCAGTTGCCGACTGCGTCCGCCTTCGCGATCCGGAGCGTGGCGAGTGCGCTTCCGGCGGCGTTCGGCCGGTGCAGGACGACGACGCGCTCGGCCGTGAACGTCGTCTTCTTCGAGTGGCCGAGGAAGTAGCCGGCCGCGAACGCGGCCAGCACCGCGGCGGCGGCGACGACGGCGACCGAGCCGAAGCGCCTGGGCGGCAGCTTCGGGAACGGGATCACCTGCGCCGGGTGCGGAGAGGGCGGCTCGCGCAGCGCGGGCGGAAGCTCCGGCGGCGGCCCCGCCTCGAGCAGCAGGTCGTGCACCTTCCGCAGCCGCAGCTCTTCGGCCGGGTCGAGGCCGTCGGTGTCGACGATGTCGTCGAAGCGGGTCATTCGATCTCGTCTCCGAGGAGCTCCGCGAGCCGCTGCAGGGCGGTGCGCGTCCGCGTCTTCACGGTACCCAGCGGGATGCCGAGGAACTCGGCGACCTCGCTCTGCGAGAGGCCGCTCCAGTAGGCGAGCGCGATCACCTCGCGCTCGCGCTCCGGCAGCTCCTCGAGCGCGCGGTGCACGCGCCAGGACACCCAGCTCAGCTCGGCGCGCTCCGCGGGGCCGACGTCCGGCGACGGCTCGTCGGGGACGTCGGCCGGCGTGTCCGTGCGCGTGCGCGCGCGGTCGACGATCGCGTTGCGCGCCACCGCGTACAGCCACGGCGCGCCGGCGCCCCGCTCGGGCCGGTACGAGGCGGCGGAGCGCCAGATCGACGCGAAGGTCTCCTGCACCGCGTCCTCGGCGCGCCCGCGGTCGCCGAGGCGCCGCAGCGCGAGCCCGAAGACGGAACGGGCGTAGCGTCGGTAGAGGTCCTCGAACGCCGAGCGGTCTCCGCCGGCGGTGCGCTGGATCAGCTCGCCGTCGCTCGCCACCGGCAGCATCGTACGGAGGGGGACGACCATCGTCACGCGTGTGACTACGGCGGGCCGCCGCCGGCGGTTTGGAGCAGCCGGCCGCCGTCGACGACGAGCGTCGTCCCGGTGACGAAGTCGGCGCCGGCGAGGTAAGCGACGGCACCGGCGACGTCCTCGGGCGAGCCGACGCGGCGCAGCAGCGACTCGGCGGCTCGGCGCTCCTCCTGTCCTGGCTCGACGGCGACGGCGCCCGGCGCGACGCCGCAGACGCGGACGTCCGGCGCGAGTGCGCGCGCGAGCACGCGCGTCAGCATCGCCTGCGCCGCCTTCGCCGCGCAGTGCGGCGCGAAAGAGGGCCACGCCTGGTAGGCGGCGACGTCCTCGACCAGGATCAGCACCCCCCGGGTCGCGGCGAGCGCGGGCGCGGCGGCCTGCGCGAGGAAGAACGAGCCCTTCGCGGTGACGGCGAGCGCCTCGTCCCAGTCCTCCTCCGTCACCTCGGCGAGGCGCTGCGGCCCGAACGGGCCGCCGGCCGCGTGGACGACGAGGTCGAGTGCACCGAGCTCGGCGAGCGCGTACGCGACGAGCGTGCGTGCTCCCTCGGCGTGGCGCAGGTCGCCGTCGGCGCGTCCGGCCGCGACGACCTGCCAGCCGTCGGAGCGGAGGCGCGCCGCGACCGCCGAGCCGACGCGCCCGGTCCCGCCCGCCACCAGCGCCCGTTTCGCCATGTGCGAAGTCAACAGCACCGGCGGCCGTTCGGGCCCTGTCCTGGCTCAGAGCCAGGACGGGGCCGAAAGCGCGACGAGCGGAGCACAAACGCCGCTTACGACGGGGCTTCGCGGCTCGCGGCGGTGCGGGTGCGATGCGCGCGCGGCCGTGGCCGTTCGAGCCGCGGCCTGGCTCAGAGCCAGGACGGGGCCCGTTGTGAGGTGTCCGTAAAGGCGCGCTCGCAGGCGGTAAAACCGCTGCTCCGCGCGGTCTGGGAGGGCGCTGACGGGGGAATCGTGATTCCACCCGCAACCGAACCGACCGAATCCACAAGGCAGGAGAAGAGACCCCATGCGCACCTTCCTGATCACGATCGCGTCGCTCGCCGCGCTCGCGCTCGCCGGCCCGGCGACCGCGGCGACGAAGACGATCGACATCTACGCGAGCGGCTTCTCGCCGAACGACGTCACCATCACCCAGGGCGACACCGTCACCTGGATCAACAAGGACTCGAAGGATCACCAGGTGCTGGCCGACAAGGGCCAGTTCGTGTCGCCGATCCTCCACCACGGCTCCTCGTACTCCTTCACCTTCCGCGCGGCAGGCACGTACTCGTACAAGGACGAGCTCTACCCGAGGCACACCGCGAAGATCGTGGTGAAGGGGCTGCCGCCGAGCCTGACGCTCGCAGCGTCGCAGCCGATCGTCACCTTCGGGACGCAGGTGACGCTGAGCGGCGTCGTCTCGAACCACAAGGCGGGCGAGCAGGTGACGCTCTGGTACCAGCCGTACCCGCAGCCGAACCTGATCCAGCGGGCGACGATCCTGACCACGACCGGCGGGGCGTGGAGCTACATCGTCTCGCCGCAGATCCTGACGAACTACCAGGCGTCCTGGAACGGCGCGTACGCGACGCCGACGACGATCCAGGTGATCCCGAAGCTGACGCTCGGCCGCCACAACGGTTGGCTGATCCACGTCTACGGCGGCCGCTCGTTCGCGGGGCGCGCCGTCGAGTTCCAGCGGCTGAACCTGGCGACGGGCCAGTGGGTCACGCTACGCAAGGTGATCCTCAACACGCGCTCCGCCGCGCGGCTGGTCGTCAAGCTGCCGAAGGGCGTGAACAGGCTGCGCGTCGCGATGTCGGTGAACCAGGCGGGCGCCGGCTACCTCGGCGCGACCGGCGAGCCGATCACCTGGCGGCAGACGTAGTGGCTCCTCGACGAGGCGCGCGGAGCCTACCGTCCGCGCGCCTCGTCGAACCGGCGGCCGACGTCGTCCCAGTTGACGACGTCCCACCATGCCGCGAGATAGTCGGGGCGCCGGTTCTGGTACTTGAGGTAGTAGGCGTGCTCCCAGACGTCGATGCCGAGGAGCGGCACCTGCCCGTCCATGATCGGCGAGTCCTGGTTCGGCGTCGAGCGCACCTCGAGGCCGGTTCCGTCCCAGACGAGCCACGTCCAGCCGGAGCCGAACCGCTTCACGCCCGCGTCGTTCATTGCCGTCTTCAGCTGGTCGGCGTCGCCGAACGCGTCCGCGATCGCGTCGGCGAGCGCGCCCGAGGGATCACCGCCTCCGCCCGGCTTCATGATCTGCCAGAACAGCGTGTGGTTCGCGTGGCCGCCGCCGTTGTTCCGGACCGCCGTCCGGATGTCCTCCGGCAGCGCGTCGATGCTCGACAGCACCGATTCGAGCGGCCGCCCGTCCCACTCCGTGCCCGCCACGGCCTTGTTGAGGTTGTCGACGTACGCCTGGTGGTGCTTCCCGTGGTGGATGCGCATCGTCTGCTCGTCGATCGTCGGCTCGAGCGCGTCGTAGTCGTACGGGAGCGGGGGAAGCTCGTAGGGCATCTCGTCTCCTTCGGGTTCGATCGTCGGCGCAACGATATTCTCCGCGCCGCACCCGAGGAACCAAGGAGAGTCAATGGCGCTGGCGTACCACCACGAGGAGATCACCCCGCGCGAGCTGAAGCCCGCGCTCTACGAGCTCGAGGGCATCTCGCGCGAGACGATCGACGCCCACTACAAGCTGTACCAGGGGTACGTCAACAAGCGGAACGAGATCCTGGAACGGCTGCAGGGCGTCGACCTCGCCGGCGCCAACCAGGTCTACTCGGAGCTCCGCGCGCTGAAGATCGACCTCACCTTCGCGATCGGCGGAATCAAGAACCACGAGATCTACTTCGAGCACCTCGGCGGCTCGGGCGGCGAGCCGGGCGGCATCTTCGGCGACCTCGTCAAGCGCGACTTCGGCTCGGCCGCGGAGTGGAAGACCGACCTGAAGGCGACCGGCATGGGCGGCCGCGGCTGGGCGTGGACGGCCTACGACTGGGACGAGGGACGCCTCTTCAACTACATCGGTGACGCGCAGAACACGTTTCCCGTCTGGAACGCGACACCGCTCGTCGCGCTCGACGTCTACGAGCACGCGTACTTCATCGACTTCGGCACCGACCGCGCGTCGTACATCGACAAGTTCTTCGACAACCTCGACTACGACGTCGTGAACGACTGGGCGCAGAGGTACGGCATCCGGGCGTAGCCCGGCGCGCGCGCACGGTTACTCTGCGGGCCGCATGGCGTTCGCCGCGCTGGTCGTCCTCGGCTACCTCCTCGGCTCGTGCCCGTGGGGGTACTGGCTCGTGCTGCTCGTCCGTCACGAGGACATCCGCGAGACGGGCTCCGGCAACATCGGCGCGACCAACGTCTGGCGGGCGTACGGGCGGGGCCTCGGCATACCCGTCGTGCTGCTCGACACGCTGAAGGGGTTCGTACCGGCGCTGCTCGGCGTGCTGCTCGTGTCGCACCTCGCCGGCATCTGCGCGGGCGCGGCGGCCATGCTCGGGCACTGGCGCCCGCTGTTCCTCCGGCTCGCCCGCGGCGGCAAGATGGTCGCGACGTGCGGCGGCGTCTTCTTCGGCGTCGCGCCCTGGGTCGCGCTCACCGCCGGCGGTGTCTGGATCCTCGTCTTCCTCACCCTCCGCTACGCCTCGGTCGCGTCGATCGCCGCCGGGATCGCGCTGCCGCTCGCGGCCGCCGCCTACGGGTATCCGACCCCGGTCGTCGTCTTCGGTGCGCTGGCCGGCGTCGCGATCGTGTTCCTGCACCGCGCCAACCTCGGGCGGCTGCGCGCCGGCACCGAGAACCGCTTCCAGTTTCGCCGCGCCGCTCGTGCGTAGGCTCCTGCGGCTCGCCGTCGCCGCGGCGGCGCTCTGGCTCGCACCCGGCGCCGTCGCGAGCGGCTGGTGCGGGAGCGGCGAGACCAGCGTCGACCGCGCGGACGTCGTCACGGGAGCGCAGGTGCACGCGATCGTCGTCGATCCCGCCGACTCCGCCGACACGTTCGTCGCCGACGCGAACCGGCTCGCCGACGACGTCGCCTCGATGCTCTCGTGGTGGCAGAGCCAGGACCCGACGCACGTGCCGCGCTTCGACCTCGCCGACTTCGGCGGCCGGCGCTGTCTCGACATCTCGTACGTGCGCCTGCCGCAGCCCGCCGCGCAGATCGCGGGCGGCGACGAGGCGTTCACCGTCCTGCGCGACGACCTCATCGCGCAGGGGTTCGCGCACCCGTTCAAGGACTACCTCGTCTACTACGACGGCCCTGTCCCCGCCGGCGAGACCGACCTCTGCGGCGTCGGCGCCGGGGACTACGACCAAGGACCGGGCTACGCGGCGGTGCTGCTGCAGGCGTGCACCGGCGTGCCTACGGACACCGTCGCCACGCACGAGCTGCTGCACGCGTTCGGCGCCGTCGCGCCCGGCGATCCCGGCCAGTGCCCGCCGCCGAACGCGGGGCACGTGTGCGACGACGACCACGACGTGCTCTATCCCTACGCGAGCGGCGACCCCCTCTCTTCGCTCGTCCTCGACTCCGGCCACGACGACTACTACGGGATGCCGGCCGCCGACACGTGGCCGGACATCCAGGACTCGCTCTGGATGCACGCGGTGGGCGCGCCGCAGGAGACCCTCGCCGTCGCGTTCTCCGGGAGCGGCAGCGTCGTCAGCGACCTTCCCGGCGCGAGCTGCCGGTCGACGTGCTCGTCGACGTGGGACCAGGGTTCGACGGTGACGCTCGCGGCGGTCGCCGGCACGAGGACGCGGTTCGTCCGCTGGTCGGGAGCGTGCACGGGCAGCGCGGACTGCACCGTCACGCTGGACGCGCCGACGAGCGTCACCGCGGTCTTCGGGCCGACGCGGATCGCGCTGCGGTTGACGACGCGCGGCCGCGGCGTCGTCGAGTGCACGCCGCGGTGCGCGCGGAGCTTCCCCGCGGGCGATCCGCTCACGCTGCGCGCCGTGCCCGCCCACGGTTGGCGGTTCGCCGGCTGGTCGGGCGCCTGCAGCGGACGGGCCGTCGTCTGCCGCCCGGCGACCGACTTCGCCGTCTCCGCCCGCGCGAGCTTCGTCAGGAGATGAGCCACGTGCGGAGCTCGGTCGGCGCCGACGCCGGCCGGCCCGCCAGCTCCGCGCGCAGCTCGCCGACGGTGCTCGACCGCTCGGCCAGCACGTCGTGGCGGTGAATCGTCTCGAGGTTCACCTGCTGCGCGTAGAGGAAGTCGTCGTCGTCGAGGTCGGGGTGGCGGCGCAGCGTCTCGGCGAGCGCGAACCGGACGGAGTCCTCGACGAAGCGCGGCTGCAGGTGCGCGTGCTCGACGACGAACAGCTCGTCCGGCCGCTTCAGCAGCTCGAAGACGGGCGAGCTCATCGAGCGCTCGACGATCTCGACGAGCCGTTCGGCGTTCACGCGCGACTCGGTGCCGACGAGCAGCGTCCCTTTGCCGCGCTGGTTGTGCGTCGCCAGCGGGACGAGCTCGAGGATCCGGTCGACGTCGCCGCCGTCGAAGCCCGCCTCGAGCAGGCGCTCCGCCGCCGCGCCGCGGACGAGTCCCTGCGCGCACGGGCAGGCGTTGATGCCCCACGCCTCGACCCCGACGACGCGCCGCACCAGCTCCGGGGAGGCCGCGGCGATGCCGATCAGCGTCGCGATCTCCTGCGTCGCGAGCCGGGTGACGGGCGTGCGGCGCTCGAGCGGGTACTGCGCGTCGATCCGCACCTCCGCGCGCAGCGCGTGCTGGCGCTCCACGATGTGGCGCGCGATGTGCTCCGCGAGCGTCTCGACGAGGAACGCCTCGCCGATCACGACGGCGTCGATCGCCTCGCCGAAGGCCTCGGGAAAGCGCGACATGTGGACGCCCTTCTGCGCCGGATCGAGGTCGACGGTGCACGAGATCCTCGCCGCGAACGTCTTTTCGCGCCCCTCGTGCCGGATCCTGATCGCCTTCTGGACGCCGGTGACGCCGGCGCGCGTCAGCCCGAGCTGGACGTCGGGCAGCGACGCCTGCAGGTCGCTCGTCAGCTCGTTCGGCGCTTCCGCCATCGGGTAAACGGTACGCCATGCCGTCGGCGCCACGTTTCCCCCGGGTCGTCTCGCTCGCCTGCCACGACCTGCGCACGCCGCTCGCCACCGTGTACGGCTTCGCGCGCACCCTCGCACGCAGCGGCACCCTCGACGAGCGCTCGCAGCGCTTCGTCGGGATGATCGAGGAGGCCGCGGCGCAGATGAGCACGCTGCTCGACCAGCTCGCCGTGGTCGCGCGGATCGAGGCGGGGCGGTGGGAGCCCGCGATGCGGGCCGGCGACACGTTCGAGCTCGCACGCAGCGACGACGAGCGCATCGAGGTGCGCGGTCGCGGCGCCGCGATCGAGACGGAGGTCGACGCCGTCTCACGGGCGCTCGACTCGCTCGCAGTCGCCGCCGTCCGCTTCGGTCCGGCCGAACGGGTGACGTGGACGGTCGCCGGCCGCGACCTCGACCTCGCCCCGGTCACGGAGGCAGCGGGCCCCGTGATCACGGGCGAGGAGCTGCGCGACCTCGGCGCGATGTGCGCGCGGATCGTGATCGAGGAGCTGGGCGGCTCGCTGAAGCTCGACGGCGAGCGGCTGCTCGTGCGTCTGTAAGAGGTTTAGCCGAGCCCGCTCGTCGTCGGCGCGCCGCCGGTCTGCTGCAGCTCGGAGCCGGCGGTGGCGATCGGCGCGCGGCGGCGACGCACGCGCAGGAACGTCCAGATGACGGCGGCGGCCAGGGCCAGCCCGATCGTGTAGTGCACGAGGCTTCGCACCGTCTGCGCCGCGTCGTGCTCCCACTCGCCGCGAAGCAGCGACGACGACGTCGAGGAGTCGGGGATCAGGTCCTCGCCGTACGGGTAGCGCGCGGTGTGGTGCACCTCCCAGCGGTGCAGGCGCACCGTGAGCATCAGCGCGTCGACGCAGGCGGCGAGGCACGTGAGGTAGAGACCGTAGGGGATGTACGAGGCGATCCATCCGGCGACCACGAGGAGCAGCGGCGGCACCAGCGCGAGCAGCCAGATCCGCGCCTCGGTGGCGCCGGTCGCGTCGTGGAAGATCCGGTTCAGGTGCCCGTGGGCGCCCTTCCATTCGACGACGCGCGGCTTCTCGATCGCGAGCGTGACCGCCATCAGCGACGCGAAGAAGACCGGCAGCGCGAGGAACCCGGCGAGGCCGAGCGGCGCCTTCATTCCCGGCACCAGCCGCGCGAGCGCGAACGCCGGGCCGCGGCGCTGCCGCAGCTCGATCGCCTCCAGGCGCGACGAGCTCACAGTCGACCCGCCTCGATGATGCGCGCGAGGAACTCGCGCGTGCGCGGCTGCGCCGGCGCGCTGAAGATCTGCTCCGGCGGGCCTTCTTCGAGGATGACGCCGGCGTCGAGGAAGCAGATCTTGTCGGCGACCTCGCGCGCGAACGACATCTCGTGCGTCGCGAGGATCATCGTCATCCCGGATTCCGCCAGCTCCCGCACGAGGTTCAGCACCTCCGACACGAGCTGCGGGTCGAGCGCGCTCGTGATCTCGTCGAGCAGCATCAGCTTGGGCTCCATCGCCAGCGCGCGGGCGATCGCGACGCGCTGCTGCTGGCCGCCCGAGAGACGGTCCGGGAACTCGTCCGCCTTCTCCTCAAGCCCGATCCTCCGCAGCAGCTCGAATGCCCGCTCGCGTGCCTCGCGCGGATTCGTCCCGCGCACCTTGCGCGGCGCGAGCGTGACGTTGTCGATCACCGTCATGTGCGGGAAGAGGTTGTACGCCTGGAAGACGATGCCGATCTTGCGGCGCAGCGCGTTCACGTCGACGCGGCCGTTGGTGATCGTCTGGCCGTCGACGACGATCGTCCCCTCGTCCACCTTCTCGAGCAGGTTCACGCAGCGCAGCAGCGTCGACTTGCCGGATCCCGACGCCCCGATCAGGCAGACGACGTTGTGTTCGTCGACGTCCAGCGAGACGTGACGCAGCACCTCCAGGTCGCCGAAGCGCTTGGAGACGTTGTCGAGCGTGACGAAGCTCACGTCGCGGCGGCGCGCTCGCGCCGCTCCCGTATCAGGATCAGGTGGTCGGTGAAGCGGGCGAGCGGGATCGTCAGCAGGACGAAGAAGACGGCGGCGACCGTGTACGAGGTGAAGTCGGCGTACGTCTGCGAGTAGCCCTGCGCCTGCAGCGCCGCCTCGCCGACGCCGATCACGGACACGAGCGCGGTGTCCTTCTGGAGGCCGATGAAGTCGTTCAGCAGCGGCGGGATGACGCGCCGCACGGCCTGTGGCACGACGACGTAGCGCATCGCCTGGGCGTACGACAGCCCGAGCGAACGCGCCGCCATGCGCTGCGACGGGTGCACCGACTCGATGCCGGCGCGGTAGACCTCCGTCACGTACGCCGTGTAGACGAGCACGAGCGCGATCACGCCGTAGGTGAAGTTCGAGCGGCCGCTGACGAACTTGAGGTTCAGCGCCGGCAGGCCGAAGCCGACGATGAACGCGACCAGGATCAGCGGCGTGCCGCGAAAGAAGTCGGTGTAGACGATCATCAGGGCGCGGAGCGGTCTCGCTCCGCGCCCCGGCAATCCGCGGATGATCGCCACCGCCAGCGCGAACACCAGCACCAGGGCCTCGGCGACGACCATCAGCTTCAGGTTGACCTGGAAGCCCGCCCACACGTTCGGCAGCGCGACACGAAAGTCGTGCGGGCTGAAGAACGTGTGGAGGACTTCGTGCAACGACCCGCTTCTACTTCAGCACCGGGATCTTCGAGAAGTCGATGTTGAACCACTTCTTCTGCTCGCGGGCGATCGTGCCGTTCGCCCAGAGCTTCTTGATGATCCCGTTGACCACCGGCGTCAGCTTCGAGCCCTTCGGCAGCACCGCGCCGTACTGCTCGTGCGTGACGATCTGCCCTGCCACGGCGCCGTACTTCGACGGCCGCGCCTTCTTCTCCGACGCGACGATCGGCGTGTCGAGGATCAGCGCCTGGCAGCGGCCGATCTGGACCGCCACGAACGCGGCGGAGGTCGACTGGTAGATCAGCGGCTGCTTCGTCGGGTGCAGCTTCTGCTGGATCCACATCAGCCCGGTCGTGTCCGTCTGGGCGCAGGTCTGCATGTTCTTCAGGTCGGCGATCGAGTGCGGGGCCTTCGCCGTCTTCGAGAGCAGCACGCCCTGGTTGGCGTCGAAGTAGGAGCTCGTGAAGTCGACGGTCTTCTTCCGCTGTGCGGTGATCGTCGCCTCCTGGAACGAGATGTCGAAGTCCTTGTGGCCGGGCGCGAAGAGCTTGGCCCACGGCGTGTAGATCCACACCGGCTTCAGCTTGAGCGCCTTCGCGATGTCGGTGGCCAGATCGACCTCGTAGCCCTTCGGGTTGATGTAGCTCGAGCCGCGGATCTTCCCGTCGGCGAAGTTGACGGCCGGGTCGCCGAACCCGACGACGAGCTCGCCCGGGTGCATGACGGGCGGCGCCGAGGTCCGCGCGGCCGCCACGGCTGCGAGCACGACCGCGAGCGTCGCGGCGACGGCGAGCGCAGTGAGACGCTTCACAGAGGTTCCTCCTATGCGTTTGAGCGGGGGGTGCAGCGAGTTTATTCGGCCGAGAGGCGCGTGGCCACCCAGCTCTGGAACGCGGCCAGCAGGGGTTCAGAGTTGAGGAGGAGCCGGCCGTGGTCGAGCAGCCCGGAGGCCATCCCCCGCTGGACCGACTCGACGAGCACCGTGTCCTCCCGGCCGACCTGGTCGTCGAACGCGAAGAAGTCGCGAATCCAGTCCTCGCCGAGGCCGGGGGCGAAGAAGTAGTCGAGATAGCGGGCCGTCCGGAACGGGCCGTCCGGGACGATCGGCCCGATCGACAGGTTGGGTGGTCCGGGAAACGCGTTGATGCTCGTGTTCGGGTAGAGCAGGTGGAACTGGCCGCGCTCGCCGGTCGCCTTCAAATGCGCGTACTGCGCCGAGAACGTCGGGTGCGCCTCGAGCAGGTAGCGGTCCGGGTGCACGTCGACCTCGGCGCTGAAGCCGGGATGGGCGGTGGGGCAGTGGTAGCACTCGAGGAAGTTCTCGGTGACGATCTTCCAGTTGGCGTTCGACCCGAACTCGACCCGCGAGTGGAACCGGAGCCCGTCGAGGTCGACGTCGCGGGCCAGGATCTCCGGCAGCTCCCCGAGGTGCTCGGCGAGTGGGGCGGCGTCCGGATCCGGGTTGACGAACAGGAACGGCCCCCAGGTGTCGGCCGACGCCGGCAGCAGCGACCACTCGGCCGGGTCGAACCCCGGCTCCCGCTCCGACCGCGGCGCGCTGCGCAGCGACCCGTCGAGGTCGTAGGTCCAGGCGTGGTAGTGGCACTGGATCGAGTTCCTGCGCCCGCAGCCGTCCATCAGCACGGCACCGCGGTGGCGGCAGACGTTCAGGAAGGCGCGCAGCTCGCCGTCGCGGTCACGCGTGACGAGAATCGGGATCCCGCCCGCGTCCGTCGCCAGGAACGAGCCGGCCTCGTCGACCTGCTCGGCGCGGCCGCCGTACTGCCACGAGCGCGCGAAGATCCGCTCGCGCTCGAGCCGCAGCACCGCCTCGTCGCCGTACCAGGCGAACGGCAGCGTGAGCGCGCGCTCGGTCGTCGCCATGCGGCGATCGTAGCGGTGCGCCGAGCGGGAACCGTCTCTAAACGCGGACGCTGTGCGCGACGCGGCGCCGTCGCAACGACGCCTCGTCGCCCGGCTCGTAGCACGAGCGGCAGCGCGCCTCGTACGACTCGTGCGCACCGATCTGGATCGTCTCGCCCGAGAACGGCGCAGGCTCGCCGCCGACGAGCCGCTGCGTCATCGTCGCGGGGCCGCCGCAGCGGTGGCAGACGGCCTCCAGCTTGTCGACGAACTCTGCGACGCAGAGCAGCGTCGGCATCGCGCCGAACGGCCGGCCGCGGAAATCCTGCGCGAGCCCGGACGCGACGACGCGGGCGCCGTCGTCGACGAGCTCGCCGATCGCGCCGACGATGCCGTCGTCGAAGAACTGCACCTCGTCGATCCCGACCGCGTCGTAGCCGCGCGCGAGCCTCGCCACGTCGGCGCTCGTCGGCGCCGTGACGGCGCGCATCCTCGCGCCGGCGTGCGACACGACGTGCCCGACGTCGTAGCGGTCGTCGACCAGCGGCTTCACGATCAGCGCGCGCTGCCCGGCGATCTCAGCGCGCCGCAGGCGCCGGATCAGCTCCTCGCTCTTGCCGCTGAACATCGGCCCGCAGACGACCTCGAGCCAGCCGCCGGCGCGTGGCTGCGTCCTGATCACGCGCGGCAGCGTAGTCGCGCCGCCCGACGGCACCACGGGCGCGCTCCCGTGGCCGCTACTTGAGCAGCCGCGAGAGGCGCCGGTCCTTCAGCGTTCGCCCGGCGGTCTGGCAGCTCGGGCAGTAGTAGATCGTGTGCTCCTCGAAGTCGACGCGCGCGATCGGCGTCCCGTCGCGCGGGCACGGCCCGCCGAGCTTGTCGTGGACTCGGTAGGTCTTGGCGTCGCCGGCGCCTGCAAGCCGCAGCTCGAGCCCGCGCGCCATCTCTTCGCGGATCGCGGCCGCCAGGCGCGCGGCTTCCGCCTCGTCGAGCTGCGTCGAGAGCGCGTACGGGGAAAGCCGCGCCGTCCAGAGGATCTCGTTCGCCCAGGCGCGGCCGATGCCGGCGATCAGCCGCTGGTCGCGCAGCAGCGAGTGCAGCCGCCGCGAATCGGAGGCGAGGATGCGCGCGACGTCCTCGTCCGCCACCGTGTCGGCCTCGGGGCCGAGGTGCGCCAGCTCGTCGCGGACCTCGTCCGGCCGCAGCAGCCAGACGCCCGCGCGCTTCTTCGACCCGGCCTCGGTCAGCTGCAACTCGCCCCCGTCCGCGAACCGCACGCGGAACATCGGCGCCTTCGCGCCCTTACCGCCGGCGGGCACGTACCTCAGCCGGCCTGCGCTCATCAGATGGATCATCACGACGAGCTCGCCGTCGTCCGTCGGCAGGAGGAAGCGCTTCGCGCGCCGCTCGACACCGCGGAAGCCCTCGCCGTCGAGCGCCGCGAGCGGCGGCTCGATCGTCTTCAGCGTCGCGATGTGCGCCGGCCCCGCGCGCTCGATCGGGAACTTCCGGACGAGTGGGTCCAGCTGGCGGCGCCACGCCTCCACCTCCGGCAACTCGGGCACGACGGCAGCGTACGCCGTCGCCGGCGTCGCCCCACGCTCGCGGTGGTTGCGGGGGCCGGGAACCGGTCGCTGCGTCTACGGTTCGGCGGTGCCGCCGATCCGCGTCCACGTGCGGCGGGGTGACGTCGTCGAGGCGGTGCACCGCGTGCACGCCGCGTCGACGGCGGGCGACGCGGTCGGCGACCCGCAGCTCACGTGCTTCCTGCGCTCGTCGCTGAAGCCGATCCAGGCGATCCCGCTCGTCGAGGGCTACGACGACGTCACGGACGCCGAGGTCGCGATCGCCTGCGCGTCGCACCAGGCCGAGCCGGCGCAACTGGACGCCGTGCGGACGCTGCTCGCGCGCGCGGACGCGACCGTCGACGACCTCGAGTGCGGCGAGCAGGAGGGGCGGCCGGAGGGCAAGCTCGGGCACAACTGCTCGGGCAAGCACGCGGGCATGCTCGCGGCCTGCCGCGCGCACGGGTGGCCGCCGCACCCGTACCGGGCGCCCGGCCACCAGCTGCAACGGCGGATCGCCGAGCTCGTCGGCAGCACCCACACCGCGGTCGACGGCTGCGGCGTCCCGACCTTCGCGATGACCCTGGCCGAGATGGCGGAGGTGTTCGCGCGCACGCCGGCGCGCGTCGCCGACGCGATGCGCGCGCGGCCCGACCTCGTCGGCGGCACGGACGCAGACGACACCGAGCTGATGCGGGCGCTGCCCGGGTGGATCGCGAAGCGCGGTGCGGAGGGGCTGCTGTGCGCGCTCGCGCCCGACGGCGTCGCATGGGCGGTCAAGGTCGAGGACGGTGCGGCGCGCGCGCTGCGCCCCGCGCTCGGGCAGTTGCTCGGCGTCGACGCGTTCCGGTCGGTTCCGGTCCGCAACAGCCTCGGCGAGGTCGTAGGGTCGATCCGGTGAAGGTCTTCGTCGTCAGCGACATGGAAGGCGTGGCGGGAATCGTCCGCTGGCAGCAGGTGACGGGGGGCCACGCGATGTACGAGGAGGGCCGCAAGCTCTACACCGGCGAGATCAACGCGGCCGTGCGCGGCGCGAAGGCGGCGGGGGCGACCGAGATCGTGGTGATGGACTGCCACGGCGCGGGCGAGGGATGGTCGTTCAACTCGCTCATCCCGGAGGAGCTCGACCCGGACTGCGAGTTCGTCGTGCAGAACGAGTGGACCGAATACACGGACTTCCTCGAGCAGGGCGTCGACGCGGCGCTCTTCGTCGGCATGCACGCGATGGCCGGAGCTCCCCACGGCGTGCTCGCGCACACGGTCAGCGGCTCCTCCTGGTGGCGGCTCCGCTTCAACGGTGTCGAGGTCGGCGAGACCGGCATCAACGCGGCGCTGTGCGGGACCTGGGGCTGCCCCGTCGCGCTCGTTACCGGCGACGAGGCGACCTGCCGCGAAGCCGCGGAGCTGCTGGGCGAGGGGCTGACGACGGTTGCGGTCAAGTCCGGGCTCGGCCGCTTCAGCGCACGTCAGCTGCCGGCGCCGAGGGCGCGCGAGCGGATCGAGGAGGGTGCCCGGTCTGCGCTCGAGAACGTCGCTGCCCTCCGCCCGTACGACCCCGGCCGCCCCTGCGAGATCCTCGTCGACTTCAACACGTCCGACCACGTCGAGAAGTACCGCCACCGGCCCGGCGTGGAGATCTCGGCTCCGCGCCAGATCGCCTCGCGCGCCGACGACTGGTGGACGGCGTGGCGACAGTTCTATTTCTAGGGATCAAGTTCGCGCGCCGCGCCGCCGAAGGGAGGCCATGCCGCGGCTGCCGCCCGCGCTCCGCATCCGCTGCTCGGCGTTCGCGCGCGCGGTCGCGATCGCCGCGGCCGCCGGTCTCGCCGCGGCCGCCGTCGGCGCGACGGGGACCCCGAACCTCCCGCCGCTGCCGCGCGGCTGGCCGGCGACGCTGCAGATCGGGACGGCCGACGACCCGGGAGGCGCAGCGGCGCTGCGGGCGGCCGCGCCGTACGGGTTCCGCTACCAGTACCTCGCCGGCGGCGTCAACACCGGAAACGGCTGGGCGACGTGGAATCCGAACGGGACGTTCGCGTCGCTGTACGTCGCGGACTCGTGGGCGCATCACGTCGTTCCCGTTCTGACGTACTACATGCTGCTGCAGTCGAAGCCGGGCGGCGGCGGCGAGGCGCAGGCCGACATCGGGAACCTCCGCAATGCGCAGACGATGAGCGCGTACTGGCGCGACGTCGAGCTGCTGTTCGAGCGCGTGCGCGGAGCGAGGCCGGTCGTCGTGCACGTCGAGCCCGACCTCTGGGGGTACCTCGAGCAGGCAAACGACGTCGCGCTCGCGCGAGCGTTCGCGCAGCGATGGGTGGCGCTGCGCGACCGGCTCGCGCCGAACGTGATCCTCGCCTACCACATGAGCGGCTGGGGGACGAAGCACGACATCGTCTACGAGAAACCTCCCGACGCGACCGTGCGGGCGTACGCCGCTCGATCGGCGGCGTTCTACCGATCGCTGCACGCACGGTTCGACGTCGCGTTCGAGGACTTCTCCGACCGCGACGCCGGCTTCTATGCGCAGCAGGAGCACAACCCGAACACGTGGTTCGCCCCCGCCGACTTCCACCGGCACCTGCTCTACGGCGAGACGTTCGTCAGGCTCGCCGGCATCCGGATCGTCGCCTGGCAGATCCCGCTCGGCAACACCGTGATGCGCGCGATGAACAACACGTGGGACCACTATCAGGACAACCGCGTGCAGTGGCTCCTCGGCGCCGCCTCGCGCGCGCACCTGCGAGCCTACGTCGCGGCGGGCTACGCCGGCTTCCTCTTCGGACGCGGCGCAGACGGTGCGACGTGTGCATGCGACGCCGCGCACGACGGGGTGACGAACCCGCCGCCGATCGACGGCAACACGCGCCCGTCGCTGTCAGCCGACGATGACGGCGGCTACTTCAAGGCGCAGGTGCGGGCCTACTACCGCGCCGGCGCCCTCTCGCTGCCCCGCTGACCGCGAAGAGCGCTTGAAGAAGTCGGCCCGGCGAGGGACGATCCTCGGGGCGGGCAGACACGGGAGGCGCGGGTGGCGACGGCGAGTCGCGAGCGAGAGACGCACGAGCAACTTCTTCCCTACGTCCCGCGGCTGGTCGTCGACTGGCTGCGGACGACGCCGGACGCGCAGTATCGCGCCGTCGAAGGCTCGCTCGCGTTCGTCGACATCTCCGGGTTCACCCGGCTCGCCGAGCGGCTCGCGCGCAAGGGCAAGGTCGGCGCCGAGGAGCTGAGCGACACCCTCGACGCGACCTTCACCGAGCTCCTTTCGGTCGCGTACGCGTACGGCGCCGGCGTGATCAAGTGGGGCGGCGACGCCGTCCTGCTGCTCTTCGACGGGGCGGCGCACGAGGTGCGCGCGTGCCGCGGCGCCGCGGAGATGCAGCGGACGCTGCGCCGCGTCGGCCGCATCCGCACCGACTCCGGCACGGTCGAGCTGCGGATGTCCGTCGGCGTGAACTCGGGCAGCTTCGACTTCTTCCTCGTCGGCGACAGCCATCGCGAGCTGCTCGTCGCGGGTCGCGGCGCGACGGAGACGACGGCGCTGGAGGCGGCCGCCGACGCCGGGGAGATCGTGATCGCCGCGTCGACGGCGGCCGCTCTGCCGGCGCGTCACCTCGGCGGTGCGAAGGCCCCCGGCTTCCTGCTGCGCGGCCTGCCGCCGGCGCCGCTCGTAGGCGCCGCGCCGGTCGGCGACGTCGGCGACCTGCCGATCGCCGCGTGCCTCCCGGTTTCGATCCGGAGCCACCTCCTGACAACCGACAGGGAGCCCGAGCACCGGCACATCGCCGTCGCGTTCGTCGAGTTCCGCGGTACCGACGCGCTGGTCGACGAGCTCGGCGGCGACACCGTCGCGCGCTCGCTGCACGAGTGCGTCGCCGCCGTCCAGCGAAGCGTCGAGCGACATCGCGTGACGTTCCACGAGACGGACATCTCGAAGGACGGCGGGAAGATCCTCCTCCTCGCGGGCGCTCCTCGCAGCGCGGGTGACGACGAGGAGCGGATGCTGCGCGCGGTGCGCGCGATCATGGACGCGGGGACGTCGCTGCCGCTGCGCGCCGGCGTGAACTGCGGCCCCGTCTTCTCCGGCGACTTCGGACCACCGTACCGCCGCACGTTCTCGGTGAAGGGCGACGCCGTCAACCTCGCCGCGCGCCTGATGGGAAAGGCGGAGACGGGTCAGATCGTCGCCTCCGCGGAGATCGTCCGCAGGTCGCGGACGGTCTTCGCGCTCGACGAGCTCGAGCCGTTCTTCGTCAAGGGCAAGAGCGCCGCAATCCACGCACATACCGTCGGCGACCTCGTCGGGCGTGCCGCCGCCGGCTCGGCGCCGCTGGTCGGGCGCGAAGCGGAGCTCGCCGAGCTGCTCGCGGGGCTCGCGTCGGCCCGGGAGTGGCGCGGCCGCTACGTCGAGATCGCCGGTGGACCGGGCCTCGGGAAGTCGCGCCTCGTCGCGGAGCTGCGCGCCCGTGCCGGCGGCACGACCGTCGTCGCGACGACATGCGTCGAGTACGAGTCGTCGACGCCGTACTTCGCTTTGCGCGCGCCGCTCCGCTCGCTGCTCGGTCTCGACGGCCTGGACGCGGCCGCGGCGGCGGCCAGGCTGACGGGAATCGTCGCCGACCTGGCGCCGGCGCTCGCGCCGTGGCTGCCGTTGCTCGCCGGTCCGCTGCACGTCGAGCTGCCGTCGACGCCCGAGGTCGATGCGCTCAAGGACGAGTTCCGGAAGGTGCGGACGGAGGAGGTCGTGCAGGAGCTGCTCGGCCTCGGCCTGCTCGCGCCGACGCTACTGCTGTTCGAGGACGTCCACTGGATGGACGACGCCTCTCGCGACGTGCTGCGGGCCATCGTCGACCATCTCGAGGATCGGCCGTGGCTCGTCGTCGCGACGACCCGCTCGCCGGCGGCGGGTCTGCAGCGCAGCGGACGCGAGTGGACGCGGCTGCTCGAGCTCGCCCCGCTCGACGGCGCGCACGCGCTGGAGGTTCTCGAGGACGCAACCGCCGACGCCCCGCTTCCGCCGCACCAGCTCGACATCCTCGTCGCCCGGGCAGAGGGGAACCCGCTCTACCTGCACGAGCTCCTCGGGATGGCCCAGCGCGCCGGCGGCGTCGAGCAGCTGCCCGACACGGTCGAAGGCGTGATCGCCGCGCAGATCGACGGGCTGCCGCCGTCCGAGCGAACCGCGCTGCGCCGCGCCGCGGTCCTCGGCGCGAGCTTCGACGAGCGCCTGCTGCGCACGGTCCTCCCCGACATGACCGCCGTCGCTTTCTGCAACCGCCTCGGCGAGTTCCTCGAGACGAGCCCGGGCCGGATCCGCTTCCGCCACGCGCTCGTCCGCGACGCCGCCTACGAAGGCCTCGCATACCGGCGGCGGCGCGAGCTGCACGGCATCGTGGGCGACGCGATCCTCGCCGAGCGCGGGGCCGAAGCCGACGACGACGCCGCTCTGCTGTCGCTGCACTTCTTCGAGGCGCAGCGGCACGCCGAGGCATGGCGGTTCTCGTCGATTGCAGGACGCGCGGCGAAGGATCTGTATGCCAACGTCGAGGCGCAGACGCTCCTCCTGCGTGCGGCCGAGTCGGCTCGGAAGCTGCGCGACGTCCCGTCGCGCGACCTCAGCGCCGTGCTGGAAGCGCTGGGCGAGGTGCGGGTGCGGCTCGCCGACTACGACCGCGGCGGCCGCTCGCTGGCCGACGCGCGGCGGCTCGTCGCGGGCGACGACGTCGAAACCGCGCGGCTGATGCTGCGCCAGGCGGCCGTCGAGTTCCGGCGCTCGCGGCACGTGCAGGCGATCAGGTGGGTCCGGCGGGCGCTGCGGACGATCGAGCACGACCGTAGCGCCGCGGCTCGGCGGCAGCGCGCGCAGCTCGAGGCGTGGTACGGCGCCATCCGTTACCGGCAGGGCCGGATGCACGAGACGGTGGAGTGGTGCGGACGCGCAATCGAGGATGCGACGGCCTCCGGCGCGCGCGACGCGCTCGCGCACGCGTACTACATGCTCGACTTCGCGCTCGTCGCGCTCGGCCGCGCATCCGACGAGGCGTACAGCGAGCGGGCGCTCGCGATCTTCCAGGAGCTCGGCGACCTCAGCGAGGAGGCCGGCGTGCTGAACAACCTCGGCGCCGCCGCGTACTTCGACGGTCGCTGGACCGCGGCGATCGACTACTACCAGCGCGCCGAGGAAGCGTGGGAGCGCGCCGGGGATCGCTGGCTCGCGAGCATGGCGACTGTCAACCGCGGCGAGCTGCTGTCCGATCAGGGCCGGCTCGCACAGGCGGAGCAGCTCTTCAAGTACGCGCTGCGGATCGCGCGCGCCGCCGACTCGGCGCCGAGGATCGCGGACGTCGACGGGTTCTACGGACGCCTCGCCGCACGCGCAGGACGGTTCGACGAGGCGCAAGAGCTCCTCCTCGAGGCGCGCGCACAGTACGTCGCGGCGGGAGCGCGCGTGGAGGTGCTGTTGATGGACGCGCGCGTTGCCGAGGCGCATGCATTCGCGCGGCGGCCCACGGAGGCGCTCGCGGCCTGCGACGCCGCGCTGGACAGCGTGCGCGCGCTGCACGGCGTCTTCGCGATCATGCCGTACCTCCTGCGCGTCAGAGGCTGGGCGCTGTACGAGCTCGGCCGTGTCGACGAGGCACGGCAGGTTCTGCGGGCGAGCCTCGGCCAGGCGCACGACCGCAAGGCGGATTACGAGGTCGCGCTGACCGCCGACGTCCTCGCGCGCGTCGCACGCGCGGCGGGGGACGTGGTCGAGGCTGCGGAGCTCGAATCGGTGCGCGATGCGATCTTCGGCGAGCTTGGCGTCTGCGAGGCTGAGTGTGTGCTCCTGCCCGGTCGAGCCCCGGCTGCGGTCGAGCGCACACCTTGACAGCGACCCTGAAGTAGTCGAAGCTCGGTTGTCGGGTCGGGCAACCACGGGAGGGCGCGCATGCGCCGGCGAGGGAGAGGGTGGCACCGCAGGCCGGTCGCAGCCGCGCTGGGCCTGCTCGCGACCACGTGTGCCCTGGCAGCCGTGGCGCCCGCGCGTGCGACGGTGCAGGACGGCCCTGCGACGCCGCCCGGCACCTACTTCGTCGACGTCGCGACCGGGTCGAACCCCGCTGGCTCGTCGGTGACGGTCGGCGCGGGAACGCCCATCACCGTAACGATCCACAACTGCAGTGCGAACGACGCCGTCTGCGGCACTGACAGCGCGTTATACCTCGGCTCGGCGCAGTTCACGATTTCGAACGCAGGTCTCGACGACACGAACTCGTCGCTCTCCGCGGCGGTCTCGAACGGCAACAAGAAGTGGTCCGCGTCGATCAGCGGCGACACGGTGACGCTGACCGCGGCCGCGGGCGACGAGCTCGCGCCGGGCGAATCCGTCTCGGTTCAGGTCACGCCGACGAAGGTCGTCTCGGGACAGACGGTCGACACTTCTGCGAGCAGCAGCGATGCGAACAGCAGCAACGACTTCGTGCCTGCCTCTGGCGCGAGGGCGCCGACCCTGACCGTCGTGCCCGGGCCGTTGGCGCAGTTTGCGATTGCCGCGATTGTGGGCCAGACGGCGGGTTCGTCGTTTGCGGTGTCGGCGACGGCGGAGGATGCGTACGGGAACACGGTCACGGGTTACGGCGGTGGCGCGACGGTGGGTGGGACGTTGGGGACGTCGCCGTCTGGATGTGCCTCGGATGGGGGGATGGTGATGGCTGGCGGCACGACGGGCTGTCAGCCGTCGTACGGCGGGTTCGGGACGTGGAGCGGCGGTTCGGCGACGGCGACCGTCATCGGCTACAAGGCCGAGACGGGCGACACGCTGACGGTGACCGACGGCTCGCAGGGTGCGGCCGGGACGTCGAACGCGTTCGACATCAGGCCGGCCCAGCTCGCCAGCTTCGCGTGGACGCTGGAACCCGCGAGTTCGCAAGTGGCTGGCACGCCGTTCACGGCGACGGCGAAAGCGTACGACGCGTACGGGAACGTCAAGACGGACTACCAAGGAGGCACTGCGAACGTCAGTGGTTTGCATGCTGCGCCGACCGGTCCGCAGGTTGCTGTGTATCCGTCCTGGTCGAACGGCGTCTTGACAGGCCAGTTCATCGACTACCGCACCGAGCCGGGAGGTACGAGCCTTAAGGTCACCGACGGGATCGTGACCGCGACGAGCAGCTCGTTCGTCGTCAATCCCGGCCCGCTCGGCAGCTTCGCGTGGACGACGCAGCCGCCTGCTGCCGTGATCGCCGGCGCGCCCTTCGGAGCCCAGGTCACGGCCTACGACCTCTACGGCAACGTCAAGACCGACTATCCGGGATCGGCGACGGCATCGTTGTCGGGCTTCGACCCGTCGCCCTCACCTCCGGCGATCTTCGGCGGCAAGCCTGCGGGCGGCGTCGCTCCGAGCTACGGGACCCTCACGTGGGGGAGCGGGACGGGCGTCGGCACGGTGACGGGTGTGACGGACTTCGACGCGGAGCAGGCGCAGCTCAGGATCACGGACGCCGCCGCCCAGGTGAGCCGGCAGAGCTCGCAGATAAGCGTGAGTCCGGCGTCGCCGTACGCGCTTCGGTTCACGCAGCAGCCGACCGAGGCGCAGGTGAATGCGAAGATCAACGCGTTGCTTCCGACACCGGGGGTCGCCGTACAGGTGGTCGACTCGTACGGGAACCTGGCGTCGAACACGAGCGTCCATCTCGTGATCGGCGCGAACCCCGGCTCCGGAAGCCTCAACGGCACGACGACCCAGCCGACCAACGCGACAGGTACGGCCACCTTCGCCGACCTCACGATCAACAAGGTCGGGATCGGCTACACGGTCGTCGCGACGGCGCCGCCGACCGGTTCGACGACGCAGACCAGCGTCGGCTTCACGATCGCGCAGACGGTCGACGCGTGCACCGGCTCGACGTGCACCGGGTCGGCGAGCATCACGAACCAGTCGACGATCAACGCCAACGCGAGCGGCACGAACCCTGGAAGCACGCTCGGCGTCGCGCTCGCGGCGACGGCGATTCCGAGCGGCGTCTGCTCGAGCTTCCAGGAGGCCCAGGGACTGACGCCGAGCGCGGTCAACGTCAACTACGTCTCGGGTTCCGCGCCGAGCCTCGTCCTCACGTGGACGATCTCCAAGAGCGTCCGCTTCGCCGTCACGAACAACGGGCTCGCGCACTACAACGTCTGCCTCGGCGGCGTCCGGCTCGACGACCAGAGCAGAGGAATCGGCCCCAAACCGGTCGACCCCACGCCCGGGTTCCCGATCAAGACCTCGGCGTACTGCCCGACCACCCAGAAGACGACGGCGACCGCATGCCCCGTCTGGAACGCGACCTTCCAGAGCTGGATCTACTGGGGAATCATCCCCGACTGCCCGGCGGCGCCCGCCGTTCCGACGGGGCCGTGCATGGCGTCGCGTGCGACGGGCACGGGCGGAGTCGTGATCCTGACGATCGACGTCCCCTCGCCGTGGGACCCGCTCGTCCACGGCGGCAGCTGAGCAGCAAACGAGCGTCGTCTCTAGCCTGCACGCATGTCGCTGCTGCAGGCGCGCGGGATCGCGAAGAGCTTCGGGTCGCGGACGATCCTCCAAGGGCTCGACCTCGACGTCGAGCCGGGGGCACGCCTCGGGGTGATCGGCCCGAACGGCAGCGGCAAGTCGACGCTGCTGCGGATCCTCGCGGGGCTCGAGCAGCCGGACGCGGGCGAGCTCACCCAGCGGCGCGGGCTCGTCGTGTCGTTCCTGCCGCAGCAGCCGGAGGGCGACGAACGGGACGCCGAGGCGACGCTCCGGGCCGCGCGGCCCGACCTGCACGAGCTGGAGGCGGAGCTCGCGCGCGTCGAGGCGCAGCTCGGGGACGCGGGCGCCGACCTCGACCGGTTGTCGCGCCTGCTGCGCCGGCAGGAGGAGCTGCTCGAGCGGTGGACGGCCGCCGGAGGCCCGGGCTTCGAGGGGCGCGCGCGGGCGCTCCTTGGGGACCTCGGGCTCGACGAGGCGGACCTCCGGCGCGCCACGCGCTTCCTCTCCGGCGGACAGCGGAAGATCGTCGGCCTGGCCGCGTGCCTGTTGCGCGACCCGGACGTCCTGCTGCTCGACGAGCCGGAGGCGCACCTTGACGTCGAGGCGCGCGAACGGCTCGAGGCGCTGATGCGCTCGTTCGACGGCGCCGTCGTCGCAGTCTCGCACGACCGCTACCTGCTCGACGAGACGGTGTCGGCGATCGCCGAGCTGACGGACGGCCGCGTGCGCGTGTGGCCCGGCAACTACTCCGCGTACACGCTCGCGCGCGAGCTCGAGCTGCAGCGGCAGCAGCAGCTCTACGTGACGCAGCAGAAGGAGATCGCGCGGCTCGAGGAGGCCGTGCGCCGCTTCAAGGACTGGGCGCACCGCGTGGTCGACGAGCGGCACATCAAGCAGGCGCGCAACAAGCAGCGGCAGATCGACCGCATGGAGAAGATCGAGCGGCCGGCGCTCGAGCGGCGGCGGATCGCGCTCGAGCTGCGGCCGCACGCGCGCGGCGGCGACCGCATCGTGGAGCTGGTCGCCGCGTCCGTCGCGCTCGGCGGCGGCGAGATCCTCCGCGACGTCGACCTTGCCGTGCTGCGCGGCGAGCGTGTCGGCGTCGTCGGCGAGAACGGCGCGGGGAAGTCCGTGCTCCTGCGGCTGCTCGCCGGCGAGCTCGAGCCGGACGCCGGCGAACGGAAGGCCGGGCCGTCGATCAGGTTCGGCGTGCTGGCGCAGGACCGGCGGCCGGAGGATCCGGCGGCGACGCCGCTCCAGCTGGTCCGCCGCGCCGCGCCGATCTCGGAAGGCGAGGCGGTGTCACGGCTGATGAAGTTCCTCTTCGCCTACGAGCAGGTGCGGCGGCCGCTGGAGTCGCTGTCCGGCGGCGAGTGGACGCGGCTGCAGCTCCTGCTGCTGATGCTACAGGGCGCGAACTGCCTGCTCCTCGACGAGCCGACGAACCACCTCGACATCGAGTCGGTCGAGATGCTCGAGTCGGCGCTCGAGGGCTTCGAGGGGACCGCAGTCTTCGTGTCGCACGACCGCTACTTCCTCGACCGGATCGCCGACCGGGTCGTGGAGGTCGCCGGCGGCGCCGTCCGCTCGTTCGAGGGCGGCTGGTCTGCGTGGCGCACACGCCACGCGGTCGCGGCCTGATCTACGACGCGACGCGGAGCGCCTGCGGCACCGCGTGGCACACGCAGACGAACTGGGTCCCGCCGCCCTCGTTCATCACCGACACCGTCCCTTCGAGCGTTACCCACATGCCGTTCTTGTGGCGGGTGCGCGCCGACATCGGCGGCACGTCGAGGCCCGCGGCGCGGTTCATGAAGTACGCGGCGACGGCGAGCGAGTCCTCCGGATGGACCATGTCGCTCCACGATCCGCCGACGACCTCCGACGGCTCGTAGCCGAGTACGTCCTTGACGGCGGGGGACATGAACACCGTCCTCCCGTCGGCGTCGACGACGGCGATCAGGTCGCGCGAGTGCTCGACCACCAGCCGGTGCAGCTCCTCGCTGTGCCGGAGCGCGTCGTCGATGTGGTGACGGTGCGTCACGTCGATCAAGAAGCCCTGCAGGAAGAGCGGCCGGTACTCCTCGTCTCGCACTGCGATCGTCTCGTCGAGGACCCACACGACGCCGCCCGTCGCCGAGATCAGGCGGTACTCCATGCGGAAGTCCTCGCCGGTCTCGTGCGTGCGCTCGATCGCCTCGCAGACGCGGTCGCGGTCGTCCGGGTGCACCCGCTGCAGGAAGAAGCCGTCCCGCAGCCAGTCCTCCGCGGGGAACCCGATCATCGACTCGATCTGCGGGCTGATGTAACGCGTGCGGATCGGCATGCCGATCTCGTTGATGTAGGTCGCGAGCGGCAGCTGCTCGACGAGCGTGCGGTACTTCGCCTCCGCTTCGCGCAGCCGCTCCTCGCGGTCGCGCCGCTTCGTCACGTCCCGGATCGTCACCGCGAACAGCATCGGCCCGGGGACGTCGACGCGCGTGATCGCGAGCTCGGCCGGGAAGGCCCGGCGGTCGGAGCGGACGGCGTTGATCTCGAGCCGCGAACCGAGCAGCGCGCCGCTGCCCGTCCGCAGCACCTCGGCGAGCTCGTCGCGGTGGCCGGGCGCGACCATCAGCTCGAGGAACGGCTTGCCGACCGCCTCCGCGCGCGTCCAGCCGAGGATCTCCTCCGTCGCCGGGTTCACCTCGAGCACGAACCCCTCGTGGTCGACCATGACGACGGCGTCCAGGGCGGCTGCGAGCACGGCGTCCTTCCGCCCTTCGCTCGCGGCGAGCGCGCGCTCGGAGCGCTTGCGTGCCGTGATGTCGACCATCAGGCCGAGCACCCCGACGATCTCGCCCTGGGCGTTGCGGATCGGCGCGACGGTCATGCTGACGTCGATCAGCGAGCCGTCGCGGTGCAGCCGGCGCAGGTCGAGGTCGTGCATCGACTCGCCGGTCACGCGGACGCGCTGGATGTTGTCGAGGAAGAAGTCGAGCTCCTCGGCCGGCACGATCGGGCTCACCCGGCCGATCACCTCCGACTCGCTCCAGCCGAACATCGCGGCGGCGCCGGCGTTCCACGAGCGGACGCGTCCGTCGAGGTCGAAGTCGACGATCGCGATCGGCGACGCGTCGATCAGCGCGCGCTGATGCTGGTGCTGTTCCTGGATCGCCTCGAGCTGCGCCGCCTGCTCGAGCGCCGTCATCGCCTGGTTGGCGAACGCCCGCAGGATCTGCAGACGCTCCGGCTCCGGCAGCAGCCGGTCCTGCGGGTCGTCGGCCCAGATGTACCCGACGCGGCCGCCGCGGCGGTCGTAGAGCGGCACGAACAGCCAATGGTTCTGCCATGCCTTCGCGCCGCGGCCGTTCAGCTTCGAGCGGTAGCCGCCCGTCCGCTCCGGCAGGATCGCGCGCGCCTCGTCGGAGGAGAGGAGCATGCAGCCCTCGGCGAGCTCGGTGCGCAGCAGGCGGTCGACCTGGTCGACGGTCAGCGGCTCCCCGAGGTTCTCGTCCGGGTCGAAGCCGATCTCGGCGACGGTGAGGAAGCGTTCGGTCGAGCGGTCGAGCAGCTGAACGGCGACCTTCTCGAAGCCGAGCGCCTCGGCGATCGCGTCGCACACGACCTGCAGCAGCTCCCGCGTCTCGTTCGACTCGTTCAGCTTCGCCGAGACGGCGAGCAGCTTGGCCAGCGCCTCGCGGTTCGCCTTCGCGCGCGCCGCCTCCTGCGCCGCCTGCACCGCGAGCGCCGCGTGCTCCGAGACCGCCACGAGCACGTCGATCTCGTCGCCGCTCGGCTTGCGCCCGGAGATCGGCTCGTCGACGGAGAGGATGCCGAGCAGCCGTCCGTCGGGAGCGCGCATCGGCGCGAACAGGGCGTCTTCCGGATGCCACGCGTTGGGGTCGTCGGCGACCGGCAAGTCGGGCGTGAACGCCTCGTGCTCGCTCCAGTCGAACTCGCCGTAGGGGACGAGGTACGCGCCGCGCTGCAGGAAGCGCTGGTCGAGCAGCGGCTCCCAGTCCTTCGGCTGGCGCACCTGGCCGAGCAGCGCCTCGCGCGCCTCGTCGCTCCCGTAGACCGTCGTGACGATGAAGTCGTCCCACTCCGGCCGGTAGAGGTTGATGACGACGGTACGGAAGGCGAGCGAGTCGGAGACGGTGCGGGCGATCGCCTGCAGCAGCTCGGGCAGCTCGTCGCTCGTGCGGACGAGGCGCGTGACCTCGAGGAGGCCCCGCAGGCGCGAGAAGATGGTGGACTGCCGCAGGTCGAGAGAGGCCACTGCCTCACCTGAATCGGTTGACTATGGGTATCGGTTCTCCCCCGAACGAGGGAGATTGGCAAGCGGGACGACGCCGTCCGCCTGCTCGATCACCAGGGGGTCGTGCGTGGCGCAGACGATCGCCGTGCCCGTGTCGCGCGCGAGGCGCGCGAGCAGGATCGCGACGGCGATCGCGTTCGCTCCGTCGAGGCGCGACGTCGGCTCGTCGGCGAGCAGCAGGGCGGGCCGCGCCGCGAGCGCCCGCGCGAGCGCCACGCGCGCCCGCTCCCCCTGCGAGAGCCGGGCGACGCGCTGCGTGAGACGCTCGCCGAGCCCGACGGACTCGAGCGTCGTCGCCGCGGCGGCGCGCCCGTGCTCCCCGCCGCGCAGGGCGAGCGCGAGCTCGACGTTCTCGAGCGCCGACAGGTGCGGCACGAGCCCGGCCTGCTGGCCGACGTACGCGATCCTCTCCCGCCGCAGCGCCGCCCGCCCCGCGCGGTCGAGCGCGCTCACCTCGACGCCGTCGACGACCACGCTGCCGCCGTCGGGAAGGTCGAGCCCCGCGAGCAGGTGCAGCAGGGTCGTCTTCCCGGACCCTGACGGGCCGGTGACGGCGTGCAGCCGCCCGCCCTCGAGCGACAGGTCGAGGCCGTCGAGCACGCCCGTCGCGCCGTAGCGCTTGACGACGCCCCGCGCCTCGACGACGACGCGCCCGGCCGCTGCCGCCGCGGCGGGCGCGGACGGCGGCGCGTCCTGTGCCGGCCGCTCGGGGCCGCCGCCGCCGGCGGGCTCGACGACGAGCCGGCCGTCGGCCAGGACGGCGCGGGCGCGCGTCCCGATGCCGGCGCGGAGGAGGAGCTCCTCCGGCAGCCGCAGCCAGCCGCCGCGTCCGACGACGATCGTGTCGCCGGCGGCGTCGTCGCTCCGCGCCCACTCCTCCGACACGCGGCCGTCGCGAATGCGCACGATCCGGTCGGCGATCCGCGCCGACTCGGGGTCGTGGCTGACGATCACGGACGTGCAGCGGTGCTCGCGCACGAGCTCCGCGAGCATCGCGTACACCTGATCCGCTGTCGCGGCGTCCAGCTCCCCCGTCGGCTCGTCGGCGAGGAACACCTTCGGCCGGTGCGCGAGCGCCGCGCAGAGCGCGACGCGCTGCTGCTCGCCGCCCGAGAGCTGCGCCGGCCGCCGATCGCGCTTGTCGGCCAGGCCTACCCGCTCGAGCAGCTCGTCCGCGCGTCGCAGGCGGTCGGGCCGCGGCGTTCCGTGCAGGCCGAGCTGCAGCGCGACGAGCTCGCGCGCCGACAGCTCGGGCGCCAGCGCGCGCGCGTAGTGCTGGTCGGCGTAGCCGAGGAGCGTCGAGCGGTAGCGGGCGAGGCGGCGGCCGTCGAGCTTGCCGACGTCCTCGCCGTAGACGCGCACGACGCCCGCCGACGGCCGGTCGAGCCCCGCGAGGAGTCGGAGCAGCGTCGACTTCCCGGAGCCGCTCGGGCCGAGCACGGTCAGCACCTCGCCGTCGTCGACGCGCAGCGAGAGCCCCTGCAGCGCCGCAGCGTCGCCCTCCGGCGTCGAGTGGACGCGGAAGACGTCCCTCAGCTCGATCGCCACCGTCATGCGTCGACCTCCGCTGCCCGCGCCGGTGCGCGGCCGCGCAGCGCGGTCGCCGCTCCGACGAGCGCCGCGGCGAGGACGACGTACGCGGCCGCGGCCAGCGCGAGCACCGGCAGGTCGAGCGCGAGCCGCAGCGGCGGCTCGGGCTCGGACGCGCTCGCGGTGGCCGCGACGAGCGACACGACGAGCGCCGACAGGACGGCGCCGAGCGCCATCCCACCGGCGACGCCGAACGCCGCGACGAGCAGTGCGCGCAGCCTGAGGTGCGCGCGGATCGTCGCCGGCGCCGCACCCTGCGCCTCGAGGTCGAACAGCTCGCCGCGCTCGTCGCGCATGTCGCCGACGACGGCCAGCAGCAGCCCGACGAGCGCGAGCAGCAGGGCGACACCCGCGGTGCCGGCGAGCGTGTAGAGCGCGCCGCGTGCCAGCGGGTCGGCCTCGAGCTGGGCGAGGACCGCCGCGTGCGACTGCACCGACAGCTGGGTGAACGGCCGGTGCGCGAGCAGCCGCGCCGTCGCCGCCTCGTGCGACGCCGGCACGTCGAGCCACAGCTCGTCCGTCGTCCCGAGGCCGGGGGAGTGCGAGTCGAGCAGCGTCGAGGCGGCGGCGCGGTCGGCGACCACGGCGTCGCCGACGATGGACGGGAACCGCCTCACGACCCCGACGAGCCGCGCGGGCACCTGCTCGCCCTCCACTTGCAGCGGGATGACGCCGCGCGGCCCCGCCTCGGCCGCGACGCCCGGCGTGGCCAGCACGGGGATCGGCGTGCCGTCCGTCGGCTGGAGCGGCCGGAACACGCCCGTCCGCTCCGGCGTGAGGACGTAGCCGACCCGCGTCGAGCCGCCGCTGACGCCGCCCGTCCCGATCCACCCTGCGAACGCGTGGTGCACCGGGCGGCCGTCGACGCGCGGATCCCCGAACGTGATCTCGCCTTTCGCGCTCGGCTGGATGCCGAGGCCGCCGTTCGCGGTCAACCGCCCGTTGTCGACGATGTCGAGCTCGAGCTCGGCGAGCGTCGCATGCCGGAACGGGATGCGGCCGTGCAGCAGCACGTGCCCGCCGTGCAGCGGCGTCTGTCCGAGCGGCACCGCGACGTAGTCGTCGAGCTTCGACCGGAAGAAGGCGCGGACGGCGACGCGGTCGCCGCTGCCCGTCGCCGGAAGCGTGAAGCGGCGGCCGGGCGGCAGGGCCGTCGTGCGGAGGGACTCGTTCCGTGGCGGCGTGATCGCGCGCGCGAGCTGCCGCAGCGGCTGCGAGGCGAAGTCGCGTCGCCAGCCGCCGATGCGGGTCAGCTGTGAGGCGGGCACGCCGAGAAAGCCGAACGTCGCCCCGGACGGCACGTTCCCGGAGAGGCGGATCACCGGCAGCGGCCGGAAGGGGTACGCGGTGGCCGGCGCTCCGTGCAGGACCGGCACGAGCTGCGACAGGTCCTCGGTGAGCACGAACGACGCCGGGACCGTGTAGTTCGCCTCGTCGTGCTGGCCGCGGATCAGCGTCGCGCGGTAGGCGACGGCGAACAGCGCGAGCCCGAGGCTCGCGACGAGGAACGTCGCGGCGACGGCGGCGTGCCCCGGGTTGCGCGCGAGCGAGTTCGCGGCCAGCCGCAGCGCGATCGGGCCGCGCCTGCCCCCGCGTCCGAGCGCGCGCAGGCCGGGCGCGAGCAGGCGCGCCGCGGCGACCGCCGCCACGAAGACGAGCAGGGCGGGGACGAGCAGCAGGAACGCGCCGGTGCCCCCGCCGCTCGCCGTCAGCTGGTCGGCGTGGACCGACCCGCGCGCCCACCCGGCGACGACCACGGCCAGCGCTCCCAGCGCCGCCACGTCGAGCGGCGTCAACGCGAGCCGGCCGAGCTGCACCGACGGTGCGCGCACCGTCGCGTAGAGGAGGATCGCGGCCGCGAGCGCGACGCAGAGCGCGGCGGCGACGCCGCCGCTCGAGAGCAGCGCGTGCGTGACGACGGCGCCGGCCGGTGACCCAGCGCGGCGCGCGACCAGCGCCGCGACTCCGCCACCGACGACCCAGCCGACGACGGTGCCGGCGGCGGCGAGCGCCGCGGCCTCGGCGAACGTGAACAGCTCGATCTGCCAGCGGCGCGCGCCGAACCACGTGAGGCGCCGCCGTGCGTCGCCGACGTCGCGCCGCAGCGCGGCCGCGGCGAGGATCGTGAACGCGAGCAGCAGCGCGCCGCCCTCGCCGCCGAGCAGCAGCAGGCGCCGCGCCGCAGCGGTCGAGGCCGACGCGGCGGCGGCGAGCTGGTCGGTCGGCGCGGTGACCTCGAAGAGCGCCGAGCTCGCGTCGACCTGCGCCGTCAGCCGCTCGATCTTGCGGCGGAAGTCGTCGATCGCCCACGGGTGGACGTCGCCGCCGTTCACGGGCACGAACCACGCGTACGAGCGGTAGAACGTCTCGAGCTCGGGCGTCGCCGACAGCCCCGCGACGCCGTTCGCGATCACGACGGGCGACGGCTGCGGCGTGTGGTACCGCACCGCGCGCGCCACCATCTCGGTAGCCGGGGCCGGCAGGACGTACGGCGCGAACGGCGTCCCCGGCTCGAGCACCGCGTGCCCGACCTCGATCAGGTGCAGGTAGCGCGTCGAGGGGATCGGTCCCGACCCCTCGAGGCGCAGGACCTCGCAGTGCGTCGGGACGCAGAGTGACGGCATGCGGCCGGAGACGAGGCGCACCCAGCGCGGCAGGTCGTCGGCGGCGCGCAGGTTGACGAGCCGGCCTTGCACCGACGCCTCGCGAAACAGCATCGCCGCCGCGGGCCGCGTGCCCGTCACCCGGCGCATCAGCGGCGCCACGGCGCGGTTCAGCGGCGCGAAGCTGTTGGTCGCGCCGCTCCACGACACCTCGACCACGCGGTCGGCCGGGTCGAGGCGCGCCGTCGCGAGCGCGAGTGAGCGGTCCTGCATCACGAGCCGGCCGGCGAGCACCGCGGCGAGGACCGCGGCGCCGGCGACGACGCCGACCGCGACGAGCGCGACGCGACGACCGCCCGCGGCGAGGCGGGCGGCGACGAGCCGCAGCGGGAAGAGCGTCCGGCGTAGCAACACCAGTAGAAGGAATCTACTGGTGTCTAGGATGAGAGGCAACGTGCCTCGGTACGACGTCCCGAAGGCGGCGCCCGAGCCGCTGCGGCAGGTCCAGCTGCTGATCAACAGCGTCGACCTGCACAACGAGGTGGACTGGTTGCCCGACTGGCTTGCCGAGCGCGATCTGCGGCCGAGCGACGGCGCGCGGGCGCGGCGTCTGCGCGAGGCGCTGCGCGAGGTCGCGCTCGGGAACAACGGCTTCGGCGTGTCCGGCGACGCGCTGCGCACGCTCGACCGGGCGACGGCGCGGCTGCGGATCCGCTTCGACGGCGACGGCGGCGTGGCGTTCGAGGGACGGGACGCGCTCGACGAGGTGGTCGCCGTCGCCGTCCGGGCCGCGCTCGACGGGACGCTCCGGCGGCTGAAGGCGTGCCGGAACTGCCGCTGGGCGTTCTACGACTACTCGCCCAACCGCTCGGCGACGTGGTGCTCGATGCAGCTCTGCGGCAACCGGACGAAGACGCGCGCGTACCGGCGCCGCCGCTCGCTCAAGAGGCCTTGATGGATCCGGGAGCGACCTCGGGCTGCCGCCCGACCACGGCGTCGACGGTGATCCGCTCGCGGTAGCTCGGCTCGAGCTCGCGCATCACCCGGTCCTCGAACTCGGCGCGCTGCTCGCCGAGGCGCTCGGGCGAGGCCGCCGACGTCGAGTACGCCATCCCGATCAGCTCCGCCGGCGTCCACGTCCGCTCGACCTCGACCGAGATCACCTCGACGTCGCAGAACGCGCTCCCGGCCAGGACGTCGACGTAGCGGAACTGCGGTCGCTCGAGCGGCGGCGCGCCGACGAGCTCGGCCGCGACCTGCAGCGCGCGCGACTGCGCCTCCGACTGACCGAGGTGGTCGCCGACGAGCGCGAGCGCGGGCGTCAGCCGTGCGAGGCGCTCGAGGACGAGCCCGGTGTCGAACCAGTGGAACGCGCGCCCGGCGGTCGCGAGCCGGAAGGAGCCCCACGCCTCGTCCACGTCCTCGGCCCGCGCCTCGATCGCGACGACGTTCGGCGGCGCTGCGCGTCGGAGCTCGGAGAGCATCTCCGGCTCGGCGTCGACGGCGACGACCTGTCCCGCGTACGCGGCGAGCGGGATCGCGAGCGTCCCCGGGCCGCAGCCGAGGTCGAGGACGCGCGAGCGGGTGTCGACGCCGGTCGCCTGCACGAGCCGCGCGACCAGCTCCGGCGGGTATGCGGGCCGGTAGCGGGCGTAGTAGGGCGCCGCGGTCCGGAACGGCCTCACGGCCGCAGGGTAGAGCGAGAACCTAGAGCGCGCGGCGGTCGCCGGTGACGCGGCGGACCTCGTCGAGCGACGTGACGCCTGCGAGCGCGAGCCGCACCCCGTCCTCGCGCAGCGTCCGCATCCCGGCCGCGACCGCGGCGTCGAAGATCTCGTCGGTCGAGCCCTCCATCAGCACGCGGCCGAGCCCGTGGACCGGCATCAGCTCGTACAGCGCCACGCGGCCGACGTAGCCGCCGTTGCACTGCAGGCAGCCGACGGGCCGGTAGAGCGTGGGCGTGCCCGCCGTCGAGATGAGGTTCATCTCGGCGATCTCCTCCGGCGACGGCTCGTACGGCTCACGGCAGTGCGGGCAGATGCGCCGCGCGAGCCGCTGCGAGAGGATGGAGTTGATCGCGCCGGCGAGCAGGTCGGGGTCGACGTCGAGCGCGCGCAGCCGTGCGATCGCGCCCGACGCGTCGTTCGTGTGCAGCGTCGTCAGCACGAGGTGCCCTGTCATCGCCGCCTGGATCGCGATCTTCGCGGTCTCGCTGTCGCGGATCTCGCCGACGAGGATCACGTCCGGGTCTGCGCGCAGGATCGTGCGCAGCCCGCGCTCGAACGTCAGCCCGATGCGGCTGTTCACCTCCGTCTGCATCACTCCCGGCAGCTGGTACTCGACGGGGTCCTCGATCGTGGCGATCGAGCGCATGCCGTCGTTGAGCCGGTCGAGCGCCGCGTACAGCGTCGTCGTCTTGCCGGAGCCCGTCGGGCCGCACGTCAGGACGGCGCCGAACGGCTGCGAGATCGACCGCATGAACACGGACTCCATCTCGTGGCTCATGCCGAGGCCGGGAAGCTCGAGCTTCGTCTCGCGCAGCAGGAGGCGCAAGACGATCTGCTCGCCGTGCTTCGTCGGCAGCACCGCGACGCGCACGTCCACGGGCGAGCCGCCGCTGTAGACGACGAACGAGCCGTCTTGCGGCATCCGCTTCTCCGCGATGTCGAGCGACGCCATCACCTTGATCCGCGACGCGACCGCGTGCTGCATCCGCTTCTCGATCGGCTGCGCGTCGCGCATGACGCCGTCGACGCGGTAGCGCACGATCACCTCGCGCGGCTGCGGGTTGACGTGGACGTCTGACGCGCCGTGGTTGACGGCGCGCGCGATCAGGTCGTTGACGAGATCGAGCGCGTTGGCCGCGGCGACCTCGTCGTCCAGCCCGTCGTCCGGCGGCGCGTCGGTGACGGCCACCGTCAGGCGGTAGGTACGTGCGATCGTCGCCGCGAGCGCGGGCGCGTCGGCGACCGCCACGCGGAACCCGACACCGAGCGCGAGCCGCAGCTCGTCCTGCGTCTGCAAGTTGCCCGGATCGGCAACGGCAATCTGCACGAGGTTTTCCTGCAGGAAGCGCACCGGCAATGCCTGGTGCTCGTGTGCGAACCCTTCCTTCAACAGCGTCGCCGCGCGCTGGTCGACCGCCGTCTGCGTCAGGTCGACGAAGTCGAGCCCCTGCTGGGCGGCGAGCGTCTCCGCGACGGCGCGGGTCGACGTCCAGCCCTTCTCGACGAGGATCTCGCCGAGCCGCTTGCGCAGGACGGGCTGGAGCTCGAGCGCGCTGTCGACGTTCTCCTGCGTCGCGTGGCCGGCGCGTACGAGCAGCTCGCCGAGTCGCAGCGCGGGAACGACCGGAACGGCGACGGCTTCCACCCGGCGTCTATCGGCTGCCCGCGCTCCGCGGTTGAGGACTACCGCAAAAGCAGGGTGAGGAGCGCCTTCTGCACGTGCAGGCGGTTCTCGGCCTCGTCCCAGATCGCCGCGCGCGGGCCGTAAAGCACCTCCGCGGTGATCTCCTCGCCCGGATGGGCGGGCAGGCAGTGCATCACGAAGGCGTCGGGCGCGGCGAGCGCGAGCAGCGTGTCGTCGAGGCGGTACGGCGCGAGGTCCGCGAGCCGCCGCGCGCGCTCGTGCTCCTGCCCCATCGACACCCAGGTGTCGGTGACGACGACGTCGGCGTCCGCAACCGCCTCGCGCGGGTCGCGCGTGAGCGAGTCCAGCACGCCGTCCGGCGGCTCGTAGCCCGCGGGGCAGGCGGCGACGACGTCGAAGCCGAGCAGCCCGCCGAGCGCCGCGAGCGAGACGAGCACGTTCGAGCCGTCGCCGACCCACGCCACCCGTGCGCCGCCCAGCCGGCCGAGGCGGTCCCGGATCGTCAGCGCGTCGGCGAGCGCCTGGCACGGATGCTCGGCGGCGGTGAGGGCGTTGATCACCGGAATCGTCGCCCACTCCGCCCACGCCTCCAGCTCCTCGTGCGCGTGCGTGCGCACGGCGAGCGCGTCGAGGTACCGCGACAGCGCCCGCGCCGTGTCGGGCAGCGACTCTCCTCGCGACAGCTGCAGCTCCTCCGGCGTCAGCGGAATCGCGGCGCCGCCGAGCTGCGCCATCCCGGCCGAGAACGAGACGCGCGTGCGCGTCGAGTGCTTCGCGAAGTAGAGGCCGAGGGTCGCGCCGTCGAGCAGCGGCTGCCGCGGCCGCTCGCGCAGCTCGACGGCGGTGTCGAGGATCAGCTCCGCCTCGGCCGGCGTGAGGTCCGAGATGCGGAGGAGGTCACGTCCGCGCAGCGTCGCGGCGGCCGTCGCAGTCACGCCCACCGCGCCTTCGCCGCCTGCACGGCGGACACGACGTCGATTCCGCGGACGTCGCGGAGGTAGTGCTCCGCCTCCGGCGGCGGCGGCGCGAACGTCCCGTCGCGCACCTGCGAAGCGACGCGCTCGTGCGCGTCGCGGAACGGCACTCCCTGCCGGACGAGCGCCTCCGCCGCGTCGGTCGCGCGGAGCCGCGGGTCGGCGGCGGCCGCGCCGAGCCGCTCGCGGTCGAACTCGAGCCCGTCGACCAGCACCGTCAGCGCGCCGAGCGCGAGGCGGACGTCGCGGCGCGCCCGGAAGGTCGCGTGCTTGTCCTCCGCGAGGTCGCTGTTGTACGCGAGCGGCAGCCCCTTCACCGTCGCGAGCAGTCCTGCGAGCCGTCCGATCGCGGTCCCCGCCTTGCCGCGCACGAGCTCCGCCACATCGGGGTTCAGCTTCTGCGGCATCATCGACGATCCCGTCGCCGCGTTCTCGGGCAGCCTCGCGAACCCGAACTCGGCGGTCGCCCACAGCACGAGCTCCTCGCCGATCCGCGACAGGTGGACGAAGAGCCCAGCGCACGCGTAGAGGTAGTCGAGGACGAAGTCGCGGTCGGCGACGGCGTCGATCGAGTTGCGCATCGCGACCGGAGGAGGGGGCAGCGGGATCGTCGAGCCTGCGACCGCTCCCGCGCCGAGCGGCGACGGCTCGGCGTGCGAGCGAGCCGAGAGGAAGCGCGTCCGGTCGCGCTCGAGCATCTCCACCCACGCGAGCAGGTGGTGGCCGAGCGTGACCGGGATCGCGCGCTGCAGATGGGTGTACGCGGGCATCGGTGTGTGCGCGTTCGCCTCTGCGTGCCCCAGCACCGCGTGCGCGAGGGCGCGAATCGCGTCGGCCGCCTCGTCGCACGCGTCCTGGACGTAGAGACGGTGCGCCGCCGCGACCTGGTCGTTGCGGGAACGTCCGGCGTGGATCTTGCGTCCGAGCGGGCCGAGCAGGCGCTCGATCGCCGTGTGCACGTCCTCGTCGTCCGGCTCCAGGTCGTCGGGGCCGATCGCCGCGAGTCGCCGCTCGACCTCCACGAGCTCGTCGCCGTCGAGCAGCCCCGCCGCGTGCAGCCGTTGCGCGTGCAGGAGCGTGCCTTGCAGGTCGTACCGCAGCAGCTCGGCGTCCTCCGCCTTCAGGAACTCCCACGCCTCGGGTGCGAGGGACGTCTCGACGCGTCCCGACCACAGCGTCACAGCGGCCACCCCAGCGTCTGCAGCATCCGCCGCGTGTCGGCGACGTCGTTGACCTTCACGTTCAGCTGGCCGATCCGGTCGGCCGCCGTGAACGCGGTCGCGCTGCGCTCCATGCTCAGGCGCTCCGGGTCGTACGTGATCTCGCCGCGCGTGTCGAGGATCGTGTAGTCGTCGCCGCGCCGCAGTTCGAGCGTCACCTCGCCGCTGATCGGCGCCGCCACCCATCGCTGCAGCGCATCCCGCAGCATCAACGCCTGGACGTCGAACCAGCGCCCCTCGTAGAGCAGGCGCCCGAGCCGCCGCCCCTCGTCCGCGTAGCGCTCGAGCGTCGCCTCGTTGTGGGTCGCGGTCAGGAGCCGCTCGTACGCGACGTGCAGCAGCGCCATGCCGGGGGCCTCGTACACGCCGCGGCTCTTCGCCTCGACGACGCGGTTCTCGATCTGGTCCGACATGCCGAGCCCGTGCCGGCCGCCGATCTCGTTGGCCGCGCGGATCAGGTCGACGGGGTCGAGGAGCCCCTCGCCGTTCAGCGCGACGGGGACGCCGCCGTCGAATGCGACGGTCACCGTCTCCGGCTCGACCGCGACGGCGGGATCCCAGAACCGGACGCCCATGATCGGCTCGACGATCTTCAGCGACGTGTCGAGCTGCTCGAGGTTTTTCGCCTCGTGCGTCGCGCCGAGCAGGTTCGCGTCGGTCGAGTACGCCTTCTCGACGGAGTCGGGATGCGGCAGCCCGCGCTCCAGCAGCCACTCGCTCATCTCCCTGCGGCCGCCGAGCTCGCCGACGAATGCGGCGTCGAGCCACGGCTTGTAGATGCACAGCTGCTCGTTCACGAGCAGGCCGTAGCGGTAGAAGCGCTCGATGTCGTTGCCCTTGTACGTCGAGCCGTCGCCCCAGATCTCGACGTCGTGCTCGCTCATCGCGCGGACGAGCATCGTCCCCGTGACGGCGCGGCCGAGCGGCGTCGTGTTGAAGTAGCGCCGGCCCGCGGTCGCGACGTGGAACGCACCGCACTGCAGCGCGACGACCGCCTCGCGCGCGAGCGCGCCCTTGCAGTCGACGAGCACCGCCTCCTCGGCACCGAAGGCGCGCGCCTTCTCGGGGATCGCGGCGACGTCCGGCTCGTCGTACTGGCCGAGGTCGGCGGTGAACGCGTACGGGATCGCGCCGTGCTCGCGCATCCACGCGAGCGCGCAGCTCGTGTCGAGCCCGCCCGAGAACGCGATCCCGACCCGCTCGCCGACCGGCAGGGCAACCAGGATGGCGCTACGCCGCTGCGTCGCGACGCTCACTGCAACCTGCTCCGGATCTCCTCGGCGAGCTGCGCTCCGGTCACGCCTTCGCGAGCGGCGACGAAGACCGTGTTGTCGCCGGCGATCGTGCCGGCGACCTCCGGCAGGTTCGCCTCGTCGATCGCATCTGCGAGCGCCGCCGCGAAGCCTCGCGGCGTCTTGATCACGAGCAGGTTGCCCGTCGGGACGAGCTCGCCCATCCACCGCCGCAACGCCGCGTGCAGCTCGTCGAGCCGCCGCACGTCCGCCGCGCCGGGCAGCGCGTAGGCGAGCCGCCCCTCCGCGTTTCGCACCTTCACCAGCCCGAGCTGCGCGATGTCGCGCGACACGGTCGCCTGCACGGCGTCGATCCCGTGGGCGCGCAGCGCCTCCGCCACTTCCGCCTGGGTCGACAGCGACTGCTCCTGCACGAGCCGCAAAATCGTCCCCTGCCGTTCGAACTTCGTCGTCACAGAACCTCCTCCAGCGTCGCGAGACCGTGAAGAGCCTCGTCCTCCGTCAAGGTCAGCGGCGGGGTCAGCCGGATCGTCCGCGGCCCTGCCGAGCCCACCAGCAGTCCGCGTTCCAGCGCGGCCGCGACGACGTCACCGGCGGCGCCGTCCGTGTCGAGCGCGAGCAGCAGCCCGAGCCCGCGCACCGGCAGCCGCGACGCGAACAGCGACGACAGCGTCCGCACGTGCGCGAGCAGCGTCTCGTCGACCGCGTCGACGACGGCGCACGCGGCGGCGCAGGCGACTGGGTTGCCGCCGAACGTCGATGCGTGGTCGCCCGGCGCGAACCCCGTCGGCGCGTCCTGCGAGACGAGGAGGGCGCCGAGCGGAAGCCCGTTCGCCAGGCCCTTCGCCAGCGTGACGGCGTCAGGCTTCACGCCGAGCTCCTGCCACGCGAAGAACGACCCGCTGCGACCGACGCCAGTCTGTACCTCGTCGAAGATCAGCAGCGCTCCGTGCGCGTCGGCCAGCCCGCGCGCATGCGCGAGCACGTCGGACGAGAGCGGATGCACGCCGCCTTCTCCCTGCACGGGCTCGAGCAGGATCGCCGCGGTCTCGCCGCCGACGTGGTCGGCGAGCGAGTCCGGCGCCGCGAAGCGCGCGCCCGGGACGAGCGGCTCGAACGGCGCGCGCTTCCCCGGCTGGCCCGTGACCGACAGCGCACCGAGCGTGCGCCCGTGGAACGACCCCTCGAGCGCGACGATTTCGCTGCGGCCGGTCGCCTTGCGCGCCCACTTGAGCGCCGCCTCGACGGCCTCGGCCCCGGAGTTGCAGAAGAACGCGCGGGCGCCGCCGACGCGTTGCGACAGGCTGGCGGCGAGCTCCTGCATCGGCTCCGTCCAGTACAGGTTCGAGACGTGCCACAGCCGCTCGAGCTGCGCCTGGGCGGCGGCGAGCGGCGCCGGATGGCGGTGGCCGAGGCCGACGACGGCGATGCCGGCGACGAAGTCGAGGTAGCGCTTGCCGGCCGCGTCGACGAGCCAGGCGCCCTCGCCGTCGACGAACGTGACGTCGAGCCGCGCGTACGTCGGCAGCAGCGTGTCGCAAGAGGTGGCTGTCATGCGACGACGAGCGTGTTGCCGATCGTGGCGGTGATACCGCTCGCCGCTGCGAGTGCGGCCGCGCGCAGCTTCGGCACGATGCCGCCCTCGAACCTGCCCTCGTCGAGCATGCGCGTCGCGCGGCCGGCGTCGATCGCGTCGACCAGCTCGTCGTCGACGAAGAGGCCGGGCACGTCGGTGAGGAACACGAGCCGCTTCGCGCCGAGCCCGAGCGCCAGCGCGGCCGAGGCGTCGTCGGCGTTGACGTTCAACGGTCCGACCGCGAGCGGCGCGACCATCGGCACCCTCCCGGCGGAGAGCGCCTGCAGGATCTTCCGCGGCCGGCACGGCAGCGGGTCGCCGACCTGGCCGAGCGGCGGCACGGGCACCGCCAGCAAACCGTCCCGGTGGCCGAGGACGGGGACGGCACGCTCGCCGAGCGCCGCGCACAGCTCGGCGTTCACCTGCTCCATCGACTCGCGCACGACCTCGACCGCGGCGCGTGACGTGCGGCGGCGACCCTGCACGAACTCGACCGGGATGCCGCGCCGCTCCATCTCGCGCGTGATCTGCGGCCCGGCGCCGTGCACGACGATCACCTGGTGTCCCTCCTCGGCGAGGCCGAGGATCCGTCCCGCCGACTCGCGCGCGACGGCGCCGCCGACCTTCACGATCAGGCGGCTCGGCGCGGGCGCCGCGCTCAACTGCGGTACTCCGCGTTGATGCGCACGTAGTCGTACGACAGATCGCTCGTCAGGTACGCGGCGCTGCCGTCGCCGAGGCCGAGCTCGAGGTCGATCGTGCAGACGGCGCCGTCGACCGGCGGCTCGACCTCCTGCGGCGCGCCGTCGACGAGTACGGCCGTGCCGTTGTAGGCGAGCGAGATCCGCTGCGGGTCGACGTGCGCGTAGCCTCCGTCGAAGGGCGCGCTGCCCGCCGCCATCAGCACGCGACCCCAGTTCGCGTCGCGGCCGAACAGCGCCGTCTTGACGAGCGGCGACGTGGCGATGCGCTGCGCGATCGCGCGGGCCTCCGCGTCGTCCAGCGCTCCCCTGACGTTGATCTCCGCGAGCAGCGTCGCGCCCTCGCCGTCGGCGACGATCTGCTGCGCGAGGTCGGCGCACAGGCCGCGCAGGGCAAGCGCGAACGCCTCGTCGGTCGCGGGCGTGCGCTCGGTGCCGGCCGCTCCCGACGCGAGCAGCACGACGGCGTCGTTCGTCGAGCACTCGCCGTCGACGCTGATCGAGTTGAAGCTCGCGTCGACCGCCGGCCGCAGGAACTCGATCGCCTCGCCGTGCGCGAGCGGGTAGTCGGTCGTCACGACGGCGAGCATCGTGGCAAGGTTCGGATGGATCATCCCCGACCCCTTCGCCATGCCGCCGACGGTGAACCCGTGCGCGCGCCGGACGGCCGTCTTCGGCTTGGTGTCGGTGGTGAGGATCGCCTCGGCCGCGTCGGCGCCGCCGCCCGTGGACAGCGCGGCGGCCGCGGCGTCGAGCCCGGCGCACACGCGGTCGACGGGCAGCGGCGCGCCGATCACCCCCGTCGAGAGCACGAGCACCTGCTCGCGGCGCAGCCCGAGCAGGTGCGCCGCATGTGCGGCCGTCGTCCGCGCCGCCTCGATCCCCGCGGCGCCGGTGGCCGCGTTCGCGACGCCCGAGTTGACGACCACTGCCTGCGGCTCGGCCGCAGCCAGATGCTGCTGCGAGACGACGACAGGTGCGGCGAGGACGCGGTTCTGCGTCCACAGCGCGGCGCCGGTGGCCGGCCGCGTCGCCCGCACGAGCGCAAGGTCCCGCTTCTGCTTGCGGATGCCCGCGTGGACGCCGGCGGCAACGAATCCGCCCGCGGCCGTGACGCTCATACCGCGACCCCCGCGAGCCGCAGGCCTGCCGTCTCGTCGACGCCGAGCGCGAGGTTCGCGTTCTGCACCGCCTGCCCGGCGGCTCCCTTGCCCAGGTTGTCGAGCGCGCAGATCACGATCGTCGTGCCGGTCGCACGGTCGGTGAAGACGCCGATCTCGGCCGCGTCGGTTGCCTGCACGCGCGCCAGCTCCGGCGTCGTCTGCTCGGGCAGCACGCGGACGACGGTGCTCGCCGCGTAGGCGTCCTCCAGGAGCGCACGTGCGTCCGCGTCGGTGTGGACGTAGCAGGTCGCGAGCAGGCCGCGGCGCACCGGCAGCAGATGCGGGACGAAGCAGACCGCGAAGCCGAGCTGCTGCGCGATCTCGGGCGCGTGCCGGTGCGCACCGACGGCGTACGGGGCGAGGTTCTCGAGCACCGAGCCGGCGTGCGACGACGCTTTCGGGGTCCTTCCGGCGCCCGAGACGCCCGACTTGGCATCGACGATCGCGCCGTCGAGCGCCTCCGCGAGCGGCCCCAGTGCGAGCAGAACCGCCGTCGCGTAGCAGCCGGGGTTCGCGATCAGCGGGCCGTCCGGCGGGTAGAGCTCCGGCAGCCCGTAGCTCCATGCGCCGGGCGCCGACCCGTACCACGCGCGCGCCTGCGCCTCGTCGCGCAGCCGGTGCGCGCCGGAGAGGTCGACGACGACCGCGTCCTCGGGCGGCTCGAACGCCGCCGCCTCGACGTGGTCGAGGCAGACGAAGACGACGTCGGCGCCGGCCGCCGCCGCTTCGTGGTTCGGGACGAACGCCGGCAGCGACCCGCCGAGGCGCGGGTCGAGAGCCCACGCCGGCTGCCCCGCATACGTGTCGGAGCCGAGGGCCGCCGGCTCGAGCGCAGGGTGTGCCAGCACGCGGTCGAGCGTCTCCTGGCCGGCGTAGCCGGCGCAGCCGAGGATCGCGGCGGTCGCCATCTGCTGCATTACTATACATAGAAGCGCAAATTATGCGATGGCGATCTCGATCGTCGCGCCGGGCCGCAGGCGGCGCAGCACCTCGCCGAGCTCGGCCTGCGGCAGCGACACGCAGCCGTTCGTCGCCCGCCCGGTGTCGACGTGCAGGAAGATCGCCGACCCGCGCCCGGGCACAACCGGGTGCGCGTTGTACTCGACGACCGCGAACTCGCGATAGGCGACGGTCGCGCGCCAGAGCGCCTCGCTGTCGCCCCCGAAGGGCGGCGGCGTTCCGCATGGGACGTGCCGGAACGTGTTGTAGGCCGGCGAGCGCGGGTCCTCGTCCCACCAGTCGCCGCACACGAGGCGGTGGTAGCGGAGGTGCAGCGGCGGCCGCGGCTCGAGCCCGTAGACGGTGGGGCCGATCGCGTACGTGCCGAGCGGCGTCGTCCCGTCGCCCTCTCGATGGTGCGCGGAGACGCCCGCGTAGCCGACACGGGCGCGCCAGGGTCCGAAGACGCGCCGTCCGCACTCGAGGTAGGAGAGCGACGCCACGGTCGACCGCGCGTCCGGCGCGACGACGACGATCCGCTGCGCGCACGACGCGTGCAGCACGAGTGCGAGCGCAAGGGTCAGCACGGCCGCAAAGTACGCTGGATCCGCGATGGCCGCCGCGCTCCCGCCGTTCCACGCTGCGTCCGCGCGGGTCACCGCCGCGCTGCTCGGCAAGTCGTGGCGACCGGGCTGTCCCGTCGGGCCGTCGCAGCTGCGCCGCGTCTACGTCTCCTACGTCGGCTTCGACGGGCGTGCACACCGCGGCGAGCTGGTCGTCGACGCGGCGGTGGTCCGGGACGTCGAGGCCGTGTTCTCCCGGCTGTACGCGGCGCGGTTTCCGGTTCACCGCATGCGGCCCGTGTCGGCGTACGGCGGCAGCGACGACCGCTCGATGGCGGCCGACAACACGTCGGCGTTCAACTGCCGCTACGCCGTCGCGCCCGGGCCGAAGCAGTGGTCGGTGCACGCCTACGGCGAGGCGGTCGACGTCAACACCGTGGAGAACCCGTACGTCGAAGGCGGCCGCGTGCTGCCGCCCGCCGGGCGTCGCTACCTGAACCGCTCGCGCTACCGGCGCGGGATGGCGGTCGCGGGCGGGGTGCTCGTGCGCGCGTTCGCCTCCGTCGGGTGGTTCTGGGGCGGGCGCTGGACGTCGTCGCCCGACTGGCAGCACTTCTCGAAGACGGGCGGCTGAGCTATGCCGCCTCGGCGCGAACCTGAAGCGACTCCAGCCGGTCGACGCGCGCGAGCGCGGGGAACACCCACGGCCAGACGAGCGCGAGCCCGATCGTCACGGCTCCGCCGGCGACCACGGCGGGGACGGCCCCGAGCAGCGCTGCCGCGGCGCCCGACTCGAACGCCCCAAGCTCGTTCGACGCGCTGATGAAGACGAGCTCGACGGAGTTCACGCGCCCCAGAAGCACGTTCGGCGTCGCGAGCGCGATCGTCGTCGAGCGGATGTTCATCGAGAACATGTCGACGAACCCGCTCACCGCGAGCGCGAGCGTCGACAGCCAGAACCACTTCGACAGCCCGAATACGACCATGCTCGCGCCGAACAGCGCGACCACGACGAGCAGCTTCCGGCCGGCGCGGCCGCCGACGGGCCGGCGCGTGAGGATGATCCCCGCCGCGAGCGCGCCGAATGCGGGCACGCTGCGCAGCACGCCGAGCCCGGCCGGGCCGACGTGCAGCACCGACTTCGCGAACAACGGCAGCAGCGCGACGGCGCCGCCGAACAGGACGGCGAAGAGGTCGAGCGTGATCGCGCCGAGCAGGATCGGCGTCCGCCGGATCAGCCGGATCCCCCCGAGCAGGCTCGCGACACCCGGCTCGGCCGCGAGCGAGTCCGCCCCCTGCCGGCGCGGCAGGCGCGCGAGCGCCCCGGCCGAGAGCACCAGGAACGCGGCGCCCACGGCGTAGACGGCCTCCGGCCGCAGGGCGAAGAGCAGCCCGCCGGCCGCCGGGCCCGCGACGGTCGCGACCTGGAACGCGATCGAGCGCAGCGCGAGCGCGCCCGCGAGCAGGTCGCCCGGCACGAGCTCGGGCGTCAGCGCACGCGCCGCCGGCTGGCCGAACGCGCCCGTGACCCCGGTGACGAAGGCGAGGGCGAGGAACGCCCAGAGCTGCCGCGCGCCGCCGACGGTGACCGCGAGCAGCAGCCCCGCCACCCCAGCCTGCGCGAGCACCGACGCCGAGAAGACCAGCGGCCGCGACAGCCGGTCGGCGAGCTGCCCCGCGGGCAGCGCCAGCAGGGGCAGCGGGACGAACTCGCAGAGGCCGATCAACCCGAGGTCGAATGCGTCGTGGTGGATCGCGTACACCTGCCAGCCGACGGCGACCTCGATCATCTGCGCGGCGAAGCCCGACAGGAGGATCGCGACCCAGAGGCGCCGGAACTCGCGAATCCGCATCGGGGGAGGCAGCGCCGGCACGGCGGAACTCTGCCTGCGGCGGATCTCTCAGGGACTTCCTAGGTCGGTCGAAGCCTGAGCTTCGCTTCCGCGGGCACCGTGGAGGGACAACGCGGATCGAAAGAGAGGGAGCAGACACTCACATGGCCAGGACGAGGAATCGCGTCGTCGCCGCGGTCGCGGCCGCGGCGCTCGCCGGAGGCGCGGTCGGTGCGATCGCCGTCTCGCTCACGTCGCACTCGCGCACGACCACCGTCCGCACCGTCGCGCCTGCGAACAGCGCCAACATCGCCTCGAGCTCGACGCTCACCGTCGCCGAGATCGCGAAGAAGTGGTCGAGCAGCGTCGTCGAGCTGACCGTCGACTCCAGGTCGAGCAACTCGCCGTTCCCGGGCTCGAGCGGCAGCTCGACCGCCGAGGGGAGCGGCTTCGTCTACGACACGAAGGGCGACATCGTCACGAACCAGCACGTCGTCGAGGGGGCGGCCTCGATCAGCGTGAGGTTCCGGAACGGCTCGACGTACAAGGGCACGCTGGTCGGACAGGATCCGTCAACCGACGTCGCCGTCGTGCACGTGAACGCGCCGGTGTCGCTGCTCGTCCCCGTGACGCTCGGCGACTCCTCGGCGGTGCAGATCGGCGAAGGCGTCGTCGCGATTGGCGACCCGTACGGCCTCGTCGACACCGTCACGAGCGGGATCGTCAGCGCGACGGGGCGTGAGATCCAGGCGCCGGACGGGACCCCGATCGAGAACGCGATCCAGACGGACGCCCCGATCAACCACGGCAACTCCGGCGGGCCGCTGCTGGACATGCAGGGCGACGTGATCGGCATCACCTCGCAGATCCAGAGCGACTCGGGCGTCTTCGACGGCATCGGCTTCGCCGTCCCGTCGAACCTCGTCGCGCAGATCGCGCTTGAGCTGGTCGCGACGGGGACGGCGAAGCACGCCGAGATGGGCGTCTTCGTCGGCCCGGCGGCGAACGGCGCCAGGGTGTCGCGCGTCCGGAGCGGCAGCGGTGCGGCGAGGGCCGGGATCCAGCTCGGCGACGTCATCACGTCGGTCGGCGGCGTGAAGGTGACGACGCCGCAGCGGCTGCGCGCGCTCATCGAGGCCCACCAGCCGGGCGACACCGTGCAGGTCACGATTCTCCGCGCAGGCGCGACGAGGACGCTCGCGGTGACGCTCGGCAACCGCACGTCGTGACGGCCGGTACGCAGCCGACGCGCGCCCGCGACGCCCGGGGTGCGGCACGTCGAGCACGTGAACCACGTCCGCCGTCGACGAGCAGACTGTCGGCGCATGCGCCGCTTGCTCGTCCTCGCCGCAGCGCTACTGCTGCTCGCCGGCTGCGGCGGCGGCCCGGCGGTCTCGGGACGCGCCGTCTTCTCGCACTCGTGCTCCGGCTGCCACACGCTGACCGGGCATGACACGAACGTGGACGGGGGCGACCTCGCGGTCGGGCACTTCTCCGTGGCGGAGGTCGAGAGCTTCGCAGCGGTGATGCCCGTGCGCCCGAGGCTGACGTCCGACGAGCTGCACGCCGTCGCTGTATACGTCGTCTCGCGCCAGACGCGCTGAGCGAAACCGTCAGGCGTCCACGAGCTCCGCCATCCCGAGCTCGAACAGCTCGACCGTCGCGGCGACCACGTCGCGGCGGAGCTGCGTCGTGCCGCTGCGCGAGAGCTCGAGGCGCTTCGCGATGCGGTCGACCGCGTCGCCGAGCGTCAGGCGGCCGTCGAGCGCAGCGAGCACGTCCGCCGCGTCGAGGTCGACGACGACCTCCGCGTGCGTCCCCTCGTCCAGGACGAGCCGGGCCTCGTCCGTCCCGTCGCCGCGGCGATGCTCGATCTCGACGGCGTCGGCGAGGGTGAACCGCGTCTCGAGCACGGCCTTGCGGTCGGGCAGGCGGTCGAGCAGCGCGCGGGCGGCGAACGCGCGCTCGATCTGATCGCCGGCGTACTCGAGCTCGTCCTCGTCGACGTCGTCGGCCCGGATCGTCTGCTGCCTCGCCGCGCGCTTGTGCAGGAGGACGGCGCCTTCGGAGATCCACTCGACCCCGAGGCGTTCGAAGTACTCGACCCATTCGTCGAGCGCGGCCGCAAAGGCCTGACGGTCCTCGGCGAGATGCTCGTTCCAGCCGGCTGCGTGGTCGAGGGGGTCGGCGCCGCTGAGACCGAGCACCCACGCGTCGCACCCGGTTCCGTCGAGCCACTCGTCGAGCCGGACGTCGGGGTCGTCGCGCGACTCTGCCACCCAGCTCACGAGCATCGACGCGAACCCGCCGGCGGCGAGCGCGGACGCGCACCCCTCGACGACCCGCTGCGAGACCTCGTCGGCCGGCAGCCCCGCGTCGCGGTACTGCCAGCGCCGCTCGGGCGAGACGACGTACGGCGCGTTGCACGTGATCAGGTCGAACGTCTCGCCGGCGACCGGCTCGAACAGGCTGCCCTTCCGCGGCTCGACGTTCGCGATGCCGTTCAGCGCGGCGTTGAGCTCGGTGTAGGCGAGCGCGCGGTCGTTGACGTCGGTCGCCACGACTCGAGCGGCGTGCCGCGACGCGAGCAGCGCATGGATGCCGTTTCCGGTTCCGACGTCGAGCGCGCGCTGCACGCGCCGGCGCGGCGTCAGCGCGGCGAGCCACGATGCCGTCGGCGAGTAGGCGGCCACGTAGCCTTCGGGATCGTCGTCGCCGCGTGAGAAGTGGTCGAACGCGAGCAGCAGGCCCTCGACCGGCAGGAGCCGCGAGCGCGGCACGAGCAGGCCGTCCTGCTCCTGCGCCAGGCCGATCCGTAGAACGGCCGCGGCGCCGTTGCCTCCGACCGCTTCCTCGAGCGCCCCGCGCGTCACCGGCAGCTCGAGCAGGAACAGCCGGACGGCGGTCGCGAGCGGCGAGGCGTCGAGGCGGCGCTCGTACACCGGCACGTCGCGCGGGGCGGCGCCGCGCACCTCGTCGTCGAGCAGCGCGTCGACGGAGTCCTCGTCGTAGGAGAGCTCCCGAAGCGCGCGACCGAGCGAACCGGCGGCGTCGCGGTCGGCGATCGGCCACGTCATGCGGAGGCGGAGTCTACGCAGGCGCTTGCATCGCGCGCGCCGAGCGCATTGACTTCGACCCTTGGAGGACGCCGGTCGCTTCGCGCACGCGCCGACGGTCTGGGCGCTCGCGTCCGAGCTCTGCCGCGCGCTGACCGACGAGATCGGCGGCGTCGGCTGCATCGTCTCGCGCGTGATCGGCGACGTGCTCGTGCAGATCGCCGAGCACGCGCCCGAGGGTCGCACGTTCCATCTCGGGCGCGGGTTTCTCGTCTCGCAGTTCCCGGCGACCGCCGACGTGCTCGCCGGCCGCGGCGCGCGCGCCGTGTCGCTCGCCGAGCCAGATCCGGACCCCGCCGAGGCCGCCGTCCTGCGCGACCTCGACGTCGGAGCCGTGCTGATGCTCGCGCTGCGCGGACCGGCCGCAGCGTGGGGGCTCGTCGAGCTCTACCGCGCCGCGCCGGACGCGTTCGCGCCGGCCGACGCCGAGCTCGCGACCGCCGTCGTCGCCGAGGCCGAACGTGCGCTCGCCGCGCTGCTCGCGAGCCGCTAGGCCGACCGCTGAGCGGACAGCGCGAACGTCAGGCCCGCCTCCATCTGGTCGCGCCATTCGCCCTTGCGGGTCGCGACCGTCTGCTCGCGCACCGCGAGCCGCAGGCCGCGCAGCTCGTCGGCGAAGTCGATCGTCTGCGCGGGGCTGAACCAGTGGCTGTGGTACGGCCCGGTCGCGACGAAGAAGCGCGTCCGGTAGCGCGCGAGCCTCGACGCCTCGCTGCGCGCGAGCAGCTGCGGGTCGTTCGCCGCGAGGACCGACGGCGGCGCGTTCTTGAACGGGCCGTCGCGCAGCGGCGCGAAGTAGCCGCTCCACGACTCGATCGTCCCGAACAGCGCGGGGTTGCGCAGCCCGATGTCGAACGCGCCGAAGCCGCCGGCCGACAGGCCCGCGAGCGTCCGCCCGCGGCGTGTCGCGATCGTCGGTAGATGCGTGTCGACCCACGGCACGACGCCGTGCACCAGCATCCGCTCCCACGGCCCCGCCCATTCGCCGTTGTACTTTCCGTCGGGGCCGGCCGCCGGCATCACCGCGATGAACGGCCGCACCGCGCCGCTCGCGATCGAGGCGTCGGCCCAGTCGAGCAGGTCGGTACCCTGGATGAACTCCGACGGCGAGCCCGGCATCCCGTGCAGGAGGTAGACGACCGGATAGCGGCTGCTCGGCGTGAAGCCCGGCGGCAGGTAGACGTCTCCGGCGCGTGCGGCGCCCGGAAACAGGCCGCTCAACACGCGTCCGCCGTTCGGCCCGTTTGCCACCGTCGTGAAGCCGGGCAGAAGCAGCGCAGTCGTCAGCGCGGCGATGAAGCTCACGAAGAACACGCTACGCAGGTTTTCTGAATGGCGGATTGTCGTCGCGCTCGTTGTCGCGTGCGGCACCGCGACCGCCGCCTGGGCGACGACGCAGCACGCGGAACGGGGCGTCGACGAGCAGATCGAGTCGTACGCGCTCGGCGGCACGGCGCACGCGCTCGTCGTGCTGCCGCCGGGGTACTCGACCAGCCGACTGCGTTACCCCGTCGTCTACTTCCTGCACGGCCTGCCGGCGGCAGGCAGCGCGTATCGCGCGAACGGCTGGGTCGGCGACGCGCTGCTCGACGCCGGCCCGGCGATCCTCGTCGTGCCGCAGGCGTCGCGCGACACCGACACCGACCCCGAGTACCTGAACTGGGGGCGCGGGCGCGAGTGGGAGACGTTCGTCGCGGAGGAGCTGCCGCACTGGGTCGACGCGCACTTCCGCACGATCCCGGCGCGGCGCGGGCGCGCGCTCGTCGGCGTCTCGGCCGGCGGCTACGGCGCGACGATCCTCGGTCTGCACCACCTCGGCTCGTTCGCGGTGATCGAGTCCTGGTCGGGCTACTTCCATCCGACCGACCCGTCGGGGATCCTCGCGCTCCCGCGCGGCGCGATCACGAACGTGCACCTGCAGATCCCGGCGCTGCGGTCGGACGAGCGCGTGCGGCCGACGTTCTTCGCGTTCTACGTCGGCGGCGGCGACGACCGGTTCCGCCCGGAGAACGTGCGGCTGAACCGCGAGCTGACGGCGGCGCACGTTCCCCACGTCTTCGCGATCTACCGCGGCGGCCACACGACGTCGCTGTGGGAGGCGCACGCGGCGGCGTGGCTGACGATGGCGCTGCGCCACCTCGCTGCGCCGCAGCGTTAACGACAGCTCAACGGCCGATTCAGCCCCTCTTCAGGACGACCGGCGTACAAGTCGCCCATGGCGACGGGGCAGGTGGTCCTTCCTTCGCGGAAGCCGTGGCTGCTCGCCGGAACGGCGGCGCTGCTCGCCTTCCTCGCGGTCGGGGCGTTCGGCGTATACAGGTACGTCGACAACTACTGGCTGTACCGCGGCTTCGCGCCGCCGCACGACCCGGCGTACGTGAAGGTGCGCGGGACGACGGTCCGCGTCTACGTCGCGAGCCCCGCGCTCGGCGGCCGCCGACAGCCGGTCGACCTCTACCTGCCGCCCGGATACGCCGCGCACCCGCACCGCCGCTACCCGACGCTCTACCTGCTGCACGGCGTCCCGGGCCGCCCCGGTGCGTTCCTCGCCACCGTGCGCATGGGTGTCGTCGAGGACGAGCTCGTCGCGCTGCACAAGGCGCGGCCGATGATCCTCGTGATGCCGTTCGGATCGACGGGCTCGTTCACCGACGAGGAGTGGGCGAACGGCGTGCGGCCGCATTCGGCCTGGGAGACGTTCCTGGCGCGCGACGTCGTGCGCTACGTCGACACGCACTTCCGCACGATCCCGCACGGGTGGGCGCGCGGCCTCGCCGGCCTGTCCGAGGGCGGCTACGGCTCGCTCAACATCGGCCTGCACCATCCGGGCGAGTTCAGGCTGCTCGAGAGCTGGTCGGGCTACTCGAAGGCCGACCCGATCCCCTCGATCTTCGGCAAGTCGAAGCAGTTCTACGACTACAACAGCCCGCTGCTGATGCTGAAGCACGTGCGGAAGGCGCTGAGGCGCGAACACACCTTCATCTGGTTCTACATCGCGAAGAAGGACCACGGGTTCAAGGAGAACCAGTGGTTCGCAAGGGCGCTCGAGCGCGACCGCATCCCGCACAAGTACTACGTCTTCGTCCACGGCGGGCACAACTGGGCGCTGTGGCGCGGCAACGCGGCGCGCGCGTACCTCGCGGCGTCGAAGGTGCTCCGTGGTCCGTAGAGCGGGCGCGGTTCCGGTCGCGATCCTCACGACGCTCGCCGCGACGGGCTGGCTCTACCTGATGCGGCCGGCGATCGGCGGGCCGCGCGTCGCCAACGCCCTGCCGCTCGACGAGCTGTCGAAGCACGACGCGGCGCCGCTCGCGTGGTACGCGGTCGTCTGGGCCCTCGCGGCGATGCTGATCGCGGCGTACGCGCGCTGGGCGCGGATCGAGCGGCTGACCGCGGCGCTCGGGCTCGCGCTTATCGTCGGCACGCTCAGCTACGTCGCGAACGGCGTCTCGATCGCAATCGTGCAGCAGATCTCGGGGCACGACGCGTTCGACATCGCGTCGCGCATCGCGTCGACGTACCTGCCCGCCACGTTCGTCGCTGTCGCGTGCGCCCTCATCGCCGCGCGCCCGCGCCGGCGCGAGACGACGTTCGCAGTGCCGGCGATCGTCGCCACCGGCGCGGTCCTCCACCTGCTGCACGCGATGCTCCCCGGCGACAGCACCGGCCTCGTCCGGAGCTTCATCCCCGACGCCGTCGGGCCGCTCGCGCGCGCGTCGGGCGTGCTGATCAGCGTCGTGCTGCTCGTCGCCTCGCGCGGCCTCGCCCGCCGCTCGCACCGCGCGTGGCAGGCCGCGGTGACGGTCTCGTTCGCCTCGATCGTCGTGCACGTGCTGCACGGCGTCAACCAGGGGACGCTGCCTTCGCTGGCCATCCTCGTGCTGCTCGTCGCGCGGCGCGGCGACTTCGACGCGCCCGGCGACGTCGCGACGCGGAGCATCGTCGTCTCGCGCGCGATCGTCTCCGCCGCGACGATCGTCGGCTACGGCGTGCTCGCGCTGTGGTTCAACCGGATCGACGCGGACCAGCCGTTCACGATCCGCTTCGCGTTCGAGGAGATCGTGCGCGGGCTGCTCGGCCTGCATTTCCACGGGTCGCCGCACCTGTCAGACGGGTTCGGGCACTGGTATCCGCTTTCGCTGCTGATGCTCGGCGTCGCCGGAACGCTGTGGACGCTTGCCGCGTGGGTCGCGCCGTGGCGGCACCGCGTCCGCCAGGAGGAGCGCGAGCGCGAGCTCGCGCGCGCGCTCGTCGCCACGTGGGGCGTCGACACGCTCGCGCCGTTCGTCCTGCGCGCCGACAAGTCCTACTTCTTCGACGCCGACGGCGAGGCGTTCATCGCGTACCGCGTCGTCGGCGGCGTCGCGATCGTCTCCGGCGACCCGATTGGCCCGCCGGAGCGGTTCGAGCCGCTCGTCGACGCGTTCTTCCGCCACGCGCACGCGCGCGGCTGGCGCGTCGCGATCCTCGGCGTCTCGGGGCGGTGGCTGCCGCTCTACGAGCGGCGCGGGCTGCGCGCCCTCTACCACGGCGACGAAGCGGTCGTCGACACGGCGTCCTTCTCGATCGAAGGCCGCGCGATCCGCAAGGTGCGCCAGTCGGTGCACCGGCTCGAGCGTGCGGGGTACGTCGCGCGCGTGCTGCGGCCGAGCGAGATCGACGCGCCGCTTCGCGACGAGCTGGAGCGAGTCGCGCGGACGTGGCGCGGTTCGCAGCCCGAGCGCGGATTCGTGATGGCGCTCGACGCGCTGTTCCGCCTCGGCGACGAGAACGCGCTCTTCGTCGTCGGCTTCGCGCCCGACGGCAGCGCGGCCGGCTTCCTGCATTTCGCGCTCTCGCCGGCCGCGAACGCGCTGTCGCTGTCGTCGATGCCGCGGCTGCCGGAGACGCCGAACGGCTTCAACGAGTGGCTGATCGTCGAGACGATCGCCTGGGCGAAGGAGCACGGCTACGAGCACGTCTCGTTGAACTTCGCGCCGTTCGCAGCTCTGCTCGCGCCGGAGGTGGAGCTGTCGCACCTCGAGCGCGTGCAGCGCCGCGCGCTGCTGTCGCTGAAGGGGCACTTCCAGCTCGACAACCTGCTCGCGTTCAACCGCAAGTTCTTCCCGCGCTGGGAACGGCGCTTCGTCGTCGTCGAGCGGCGCCGCGACCTGCCGCGCGTCGGCGTCGCGGCGCTCGCGGCCGAGGCGTACCTGCCGTTCCAGAACGCGCGCCGGTGACGCTCGCGCTCGGGCTCGCGCTGTCGCTGCTCTCGGCGGCGGCGCTCAACTGGGGCTGGGTCGCGCAGCACGGCGCCGCCGCCGAGCTGCCGAAGCTGGAGCTGCGGCGGCCGGTTCGCGGGCTGCGGCTGCTGTTCGGCAACCGCGCGTGGGTCGTCGGCTTCGTCACCGGGCTCGTCGGCTGGGCGCTGTACGTCGTCGCGCTCGCGCTGGCGCCGCTGTCGCTGGTGCAGGCGGTATCGGCGGCGGGGATCGCGCTCATCGCAGGATTCGCGCGGCGCCGCGGCGCGCCGCTCTCGCGCGCGCACGCGGCGGCCGTCGCGCTGTCGGTGCTCGGGCTCGTCCTGCTCGCGCTGACGCTCGGCTCGCACACGAGCGGCGTGAAGCATCCGCACGTCGACGCGATCGCCGTGTGGCTCGCGTGCTCGGCGGTCGTCGCCGCGGCGCTCGTGCCGGCGCCGCTCGCGGCCGGCGCCGGCCTCGGCGCGGGAGCGGGCGTGCTCTATGCAGCCGGCGACGTCGCGACGAAGGCGGTCGTCGCGGGCGGCCTGTGGCTCGTGCTCGTCGCGGTCGTGCTGGCGGCGCACGGCGGCGCGTTCGTGCTGCTGCAGCTCGCGTTCCAGCGCGGGAGCGCGCTCGTCAGCGCCGGCATGTCGACACTCCTGACGAACGCGCTCCCGATCGCCGCGGGGATCGCGCTCTTCAGCGAGCACCTTCCGGGCGGCGTGCTCGGAGGCGTGCGCATCGGCGCGTTCGCGCTCGTCGTCGCCGCGGCCGCGCTGCTCGCGCTGCCGGGCGAGGCGGAAAGCGCGGTCCCCGCCGTCTTAGACACGTGAGGCGACCGCGAGCGCGACCGCGTGCCGCGGGCGGCGACGGCCGAGCCGCTCGACGAGGAACGCGTCGTCGTGCGGCACGACGACGAACGCGATGCGGCCGCGCACCTCGCGCAGCGGCACGCGGTCCAGCGTCGACGCGTGCGGCAGGTACCACGCGAGCGGCGAGCGGTACGCGCGGTAGTTCCACGGCACGAGCACGGGGTCGGACGGCCGCCAGCCGTCGGCCACGAGCGTCCGCGCGAGCGCCGAGTACGGCGCGGCCGGGTTCACCGTCACGACCGCGAACGCCGCCGCCGCGGCGGCGCACACGGCGACCCCCGCCGGGATGCGCACCCGCGCGGGAACGAGCGCGAGCGGCGCGATCGCCGCAATCGCAAGGAACGGCGCGACGCCGATCATGTTGCGGACGTCGTAGACGTTCACGCCCGCGGCCCACGTCGCCGCCGCGAGCGCGTACGGGCCGAGAGCGAGCGTCGCGCAGAGCCGTCCCAGCGGCCCGCGCCGCGCGACGACGGCGGCGCCCGCGACGGCAAACGCGAGCGCGACCGCCGGAGCCGCGCCGTGCAGCAGCGGCGTGAAGATGCGCAGCGGCGTCGCGACGACGAGGCGTGCCTGGAACGGCCCGATCCAGTCGTAGCGGTGCTGCCGGAACTGCACCACGAACCAGGGCAGCCACGGCGCGAACGCGACGCAGCCGGCGCCGAGCGCGAGGACGACGCGCCGGCGGACACGCCGAGCCGCCGGATCGAGCCACACCCAGAGCGCGCCTGCGGCGACGGTGAACGCGAAGAAGTAGTGCGTGAGCAGTCCGGCGCACGTCACCCCGGCCAGAGCGGCGAGGCGGCGCCGCGACGGCCGCGCGGCCGCGTCGTGCAGGCAGAACGCAAACGCGAGCGCCAGCAGCGCGAACAGCTCGTACGCGCGCAGCTCGTGCCCGTGGCCGGCCAGCTGCGCCGTCACGGCTGCGAACGCGCCCGCGCACGCCGCGAGCGGGAGCGGCAGGAAGCGGTTCGCGAGCAGCACCACGAACGCGACGACGAGGCCGTTGGCCACGACGGAGACGAGCCTGGTGTCGTGGATCGAGACCCCGGCGTGGTGGACGAGCCAGGCGACGGCGTACCAGAGCGGCGGCGTCGACTCCGTCCGCACGACGTGGTGGAGCATCGCCGGCAGCGTCGGCTCGCGGATGATCCGGGCCGACGCGACCTCGTCCTGCCAGAGTGAGTCGCCGAACGCGTGCGGGAGTCGCAGCAGCGCGGCGGTGACCCCCAGCGCGGCCGCCGTCCACCTCGCGTTGGTCACGAGGCGCAACGCTAGGCCCTCGACCGGGCCGGCGCCAGCGACCGGCAAGGGTGCGTTCAGCCCGCGCCTACGCCGCTGCGCCGAGCGCGGCCCACTGGGCGGGCGACGTCTCGCCGTACTCCCAGAGGCTGACGCCGACGGTGTCGCTGCGCGCCGCGGCGCCGAAGAACGCGTGCAGCTCACTCGCCGTCGCGCCGAGCGCGTCGCCGCCGATCGCGTGCACCGGGAACCGCGCGTCGCCCACGGCGCCCCGGATCGCGACGATGTTCGCGGCCGTGTAGCGGCTGACGCCGGCGGCGCCACTCGTCCGGAAGGTGAAGTACTCCATCGGCAGGAACACGTCCACCCACGGCGCGAGCTGCGCGAACGGGAAGTCGCGCCAGTAGAGCGCTCCCGTCGGATCCGGCGTGATCGCGCCGATCGCCGTCTGCGCCGGAAGCGAGCGCCGGACGGCGGCTGCGAACGCCACGGCGCGGCGGTCGCGCAGCGCGAGCGAGCGCACGTTCGTCGCTTCGATGTCGAGCGCGAACGAGTCGAAGCCCTCGCCGCTCGCCGAGCGGAACCGCGCGCCTGCCAATGCGCGGCGCACGTCCCGGGCGGGCGTCGCGAGCGACGGCAGGTACCAGCCGACGACGGAGAGGCCGGCCGCGTGCGCGTCGTCGATCAGGCGCCCGAGGGCCGCCGGCCGGAAGACGTCGCGGCGCAGGTCGTCGTTCGCGGTCTGGACGAAGAGCGTGTGGACGTGGTGCGCGGCGAGTGTACGCACGACACCGTCGGGGTGCGCCCAGGCGCCGCCGTCGTAGACTGAGACCCACGATCCCGCGCCGCGGTACGGCGCGAGCGTGCGCGCCGGCGCGGAAACGGCCACTCCGGCGGCGGCGAGCGCGAGCGCGGCGGCGGCGAGCGCAACTGCGAGACGCACGCCGTCACGGTCGCGGAGATCGCCGCAGCCCGTATGGGCCGCGAGCCCTATCTTCCGGCGCCCGCGGGCCTAGGCGTCGCGCCGCGCGAGCACGAACGCCGCGATCGCGACCGCGAGCGCGGTGTAACCGACGAAGAGCCCGAAGCCGGCCCACGGCGAGAGGTTGTTCGCGTCGTGCGTGATGGAAAGGATGTCGCGGCCCGCGTTGCTCGGCAGGTACTTAGAGATCGTGTTGTTCCAGTTCGTCGGCAGGACGTTCATCAGCGGCGGCAGCACGAAGAAGATCGCGGCGAACGTCGCGATGCCGCCGGCGGTGTTGCGGACGATCGTGCCGAGCGCGAGGGTCAGGATCGCGACGACGGTGACGAACAGCGCGGCCCCGATCACCGCGCGCGCGACGCCCGGATGCGACCACGAGTAGCTCGCGTGATGGCGCGAGAGAATCGACTGGCTCGAGAAGAACGCGATCACCACCGACGGCAGCATCAACGCGAACGTCACCGACGCGAACACGATCGCCTTCGCCCACAGCACCGGGAGCCGCTTGGGCACCGCCGTCAGCGTCGACCGGATCGACCCTGTCGAGTACTCGCCGCTGATCACGAGCACGCCGAGGACGCCGACGGCGAGCTGCGCGATCTGCGAGCCGATCAGCGCCGGGTCGAGCGGGTTGAAGTGCGCGCGGTCGGACGGGCTGCGCTGACCCCAGTGCGACGAGATGACGGCCGACGCGAGGATCGGGAACCCGATCGTCAGCACCGTCGCGACGAGCAGCGACCAGCGCGTCGAGCGCACGGTCCACAGCTTCGTCCACTCCGACCGGATCACGCGAAGCTGGGTGACGCGCCCCCTGAACGCCATCGTCGGGATCGCGACCGTGCTCACGACGCGCCCTCAGTCGCGAACTCGAGCTCCTCGCGCGTCAGGTCCATGAACGCCTCCTCGAGCGAGGCCTGGTGCGGCGTCAGCTCGTGCAGGACGATGCCGTTCGCGGCGGCGGCCTCGCCGACCTCCTCCGCCGTCAGCCCGGTCACCTCGACGTAGCCGTCCACGTTCGCGACAGACGCGCCGAGGCCGGCGAGCGCCTCCTGCAGGCCCTGCGGCTGCGGCGTCCGCACGTGCACGAGCTTCTTCGACGCGCCCGCGACGAACTCGGCGACGCTCGTGTCGGCGATCAGGCGGCCGCGGCCGATCACGATCAGGTGGTCGGCGGTCAGCGACATCTCGCTCATCAGATGCGACGAGACGAAGACGGTCCGCCCCTCCGCGGCGAGGCTCTTGAGCAGCGTCCTGATCCAGTGGATCCCCTCTGGGTCGAGGCCGTTGACCGGCTCGTCGAGCATCACGGTCTGCGGGTCGCCGAGCAGCGCGGCTGCGATGCCGAGCCGCTGCCCCATTCCGAGCGAGAACTTGCCCACGCGCTTCTTCGCCACGTCGTGCAGGCCGACCAGGTCGACGAGCTCGTCGACGCGGCGGCGCGGGATGCCGTGCGTCTGCGCGAGCGCGAGCAGGTGGTTGCGCGCGGATCGACCTGTGTGGACGGAACGCGCCTCGAGCAGCGCGCCGACCTCGTGCAGCGGCGCGTGGAAGTCGCGGTAGCTCTTGCCGTTGACGGTGACGGCGCCGCGTGTCGGACGGTCGAGCCCGAGGATGAGGCGCATGGTCGTCGACTTCCCGGAGCCGTTGGGACCGAGGAAACCGGTGACGATCCCGGGCTGCACGGTGAACGAGAGGTCGTCGACCGCGCGCTTGTCGCCGTAGTCCTTCGTCAGGCCGCGCGCCTCGATCACGCGCGCAGCATGCCCGTCGAACTCTGAAGGTCGTCTGAAGCGAGCGCTCGTGCGCTCGCGGCGCGGTCGCTTACCTTTCGGCGCTCGGCGGTTGCCGCGGCGGCGGTGAACGCACTACGATCGTCGGGATGACGCACGCCGCGACCGAGGCGAGCTTCGACGCGGTCGAGCGTTACCGCGGCGAGCTGACCGCCTACTGCTACCGAATGCTCGGCTCGCCCTTCGACGCCGAGGATGCGGTGCAGGAGACGCTCGTGCGCGCCTGGCGGAACCTCGACGCGTTCGAGGGACGCTCCGCGTTGAGGTCGTGGCTGTACCGCATCGCGACCAACGTCTGTCTCGACGCGCTGCAGGCGTCGAAGCGCCGGGCGCGACCGATGGACCTCGGACCGGCGGGGGAACCGGTTCTCGAGAACCTCAACGTGCCCACGGAGGTGACGTGGATCGAGCCGATGCCCGACCCGGCCGACGCCGCGGCCGGCCGTGAGTCGGTACGGCTCGCGCTCGTCGCCGCCCTGCAGCGGCTTCCGCCGAAGCAGCGTGCGGCGCTGATCCTGTGCGAGGTGCTCCGCTGGCAGGCGTCCGAGGCGGCGGAGCTGCTCGAGACGAGCGTCGCGTCGGTGAACAGCGCACTGCAGCGCGCCCGCGCCACGCTCGAGGCTGCCGACGTCGAGCTCCAGCCGCCGGCGCCGCTCGACGCAGACGGCCGCGCGCTCCTCGACCGCTACGTCGCGGCGTTCGAGCGGTACGACATGGACTCGCTCACCGCGCTGATCCGCGACGACGCGCGCCAGTCGATGCCGCCGTACGACCTATGGCTCGAGGGCCGCGACGACATCTTCACGTGGTGGTTCGGCCCGGGCATCGGCTGCAAGGGGTCACGCCTCGTCGCGGCCGGGACCGCCAACGGCTCGCCGGCGTTCGGGCAGTACAAGCCGAGCGCGGACGGCGGCTACGCGCCGTGGGCGCTGCAGGTGGTGGAGCTGCGCGGCGACCGGATCGGCGAGCTGACGTTCTTCCTCGACACCGAGCGCCTGTTCCCGCTGTTCGGGCTACCGCCGCGGCTCGACGGGTAGCACGTCGCTCAGCCCGGCGAGCTCGATCAGCGCACGGAGGTCGGCGCTCGCTCCGACGACGACGATTCGCACGCCGCGGCGGCGCGCGGCGAGCTCGAGCCGCGCGAGCGCGTCGACCACGTCGAGGCGACACGGCGCGAAGCGCACGTCGACCGGCACGGTGGACGGCATCGTCGGAATGGACCCGCCGCCCGCGGGAATCTCATCGCGCGTCATGATCACGCGGTGACGGGATCCCGCCGCGCGTCGATCGGCGCCGTGCTCGCCCTCGCGGCCGTCGGTCTCGTCTTCGCCCTGCCGTACCGGCAGCCCGACTGCAACACCACGTCCCACTTCGCGCTCGTCCAGCAGCTTGCGCACGGCTGGCGGACGATCGACCGCATCCACGGCGAGAGCTGCGACGTCGCGGTCTGGCACGGCCACTACTACTCGAACAAGGCGCCGGGGCTCGCGCTCGTCACGCTGCCGTGGTACCTGCTGCTGCGCGCGGCCGGCGCGCTGCGCGACGTGCCGTCCGCTTCCGCCCCCTACCCGGTCGCGCTGCGCAGCGTGCCGCGGCTCGACCTCTGGCTGCTCGGGCTCTGGGGCGCCGTGCTGCCCGCGCTCGCGACGCTGCTCGTCGTGCGGCGCGCCGCGGACGAGATCGAGCCGCGCAGCGGCGTCGCCGTCGCCGTCGCGCTCGGACTCTCGACGCTGCTGCTTCCGTTCGGCAGCGTCTTCTTCTCGCACGCGCTCGCTGCGCTCGTCGCGGTGTCGGCGTTCGTGCTCGCGCTCTCGCGCCGTGCGGCGCTCGCCGGGCTGCTCGCGGGTATAGGCGTCGTCGTCGAGTATCCGCTCGCGCTGCTCGTGGCCGCGCTCGCCGTGTACACGCTGCGCGTCGCCGGCCGGAGAGGAGCCACGCGTTTCGCGGCCGCCGCAGCGTGCGGCGTCGCACCGTTGCTCGCGTTCGATACGTGGGTGTACGGGAGCCCGTGGCACGTGTCGTACAGCGGCTCGCTGCTCGTGTCGCGAGCGACGGGACGGGAGCAGCCGGGCGCGAACCGCGTCGGATTCTTCGGCGTGCGCTGGCCCCGTCCGCACGTGCTGTGGGAGCTGCTCGGCGGATCGCGCGGGCTCATCGCGCTCGCGCCGCTGGTCGCGCTCGGCGTCGCCGGCGCCGTCGTGCTCTGGCGGCGCGGCGCGCGCGCGCCGGTCGCGCTCGGCGCGGGCGTCGTGCTCCTGTACCTGCTCTACAACATGTCGTACTACAGCCCGCTCGGCGGCGCGACCCCGGGCCCGCGCTACCTCGTCTGCATCCTCGGTATCGCCGTCCTCGGCCTCGCGCCGCTGCTCCGCGCGGCGCCGCGCACCGTCCTGCTCGTCGCGGTCGCATCCGCCGTCTCCCTCGGCGCCGGCTACGTGACGCAACCGCTGATCTCGCCCCCGTTCTCCACCGCCGACTGGTGGGTGTGGATCCGTAGCGGGCACTTCACGTCGACGTTGCTCGATCCAAGCGGCCACGGCCTGCTCGGCGGCGGCGTCCTCGCTGCCGCGGCGGTGGTCGCCTTCGCAGCGGCCGCCGCGACGCTCCGGCGGATGCCCACCGTGACGCACGACGTCCTCGCGGCCGTCGCGGCGGCGGTCGTCTGGCTCGGGTGGCTCGCCGCCTCCGGAGACGAGGCGCGCAGTTACGCGGCGGCCGCGGCGGCGGCTGCCGCAGCCGCCGCATGGGGAGTCGCGGCTGCGTCGCAGCGACTCGCGGCTGACGTTTCTCGGCCTCCGCTCGGCGGGATGAAGAGGCCGTGGCGGCCGAGCGCAGCGAGCCCGAGATCACGGACGAGCAGATCGCGCGGCGGGCCTTCGAGCTCTGGCTGACGAACGGCGCGAGCCCCGAGGAGAACTGGGCGCAGGCCGAGGCGGAGCTGCGCCGGGAGGCGCTCGAAGCCGAGCGGCAGCGGCGCAACTAGGAGAGATTGGCGAAACGCTCACCCGGTGACGGGTGAGCGAGTCCGCCTCCACGCCGACCTCGCGATTTCTCGGTCGGCTCGCGCTTGAACTTTCTAGCGCACGCGCCATTTTTTCGCGCATAGAGCTACGCTTGACCGGTGGCCAAGCGCCGGTGCGTCGACATCAAGGACATGACCGATGATGAGGTTCGCAGCCTCATCAAAGACGCCGCGCGCCGCGAACGGTGGATGCCGGGCGGCTACTCCGACAGCCGCAAGCAGTGGACTGCCATGCGGCAACGCGGTGAGGCGGAACTAGCCCGCCGCGCCCGTTTCGCCAATCTCTCCTAGCGCGCGCGAAACAGCTCGGCGAGCCGCTCGTGCAGCCGCTCGTCCTTCCGGATCAGGACGACGTCGGCCGGAAACAAGGCGGCGTCCACGTCGTCGGCGCCCGAGAGCATCACGACGCGCGTCGCCGGGAGCGCCTGCGTGAGCGCGTGTGCGACCTCGGCGCCGTTGGGTCCCGGCATCACGTGGTCGAGCAGGACGTGCGAGGGGCGCAGCTCGAGCGCGCGGGCGAAGCCCGCGTTGCCGTCCGCCACCGCGCAGACGGTGCCGTCCGGCAGCAGCTCGCGCAGGTACGCGAGCAGCGAGTCGCGAAACGCGCGGTCGTCGTCGACGAGCAGGACGGACGGCACCGCTGCGACCTACCGCGGCGCGGAGCCAGGAAAACGTCCGCCGGGAGCCTCGTATGCTCCGGCGATGGTCCGGCGGAAGCTGATCGTCCACGGCCGCGTGCAGGGCGTCGGGTTCCGGTTCGCCGTCGCGCGCGCGGCGGCGCAGCGAGGCGTCGCCGGATGGGCGCGGAACCGCCCGGACGGCGCGGTCGAGGTCGTCCTGGAGGGAGAGGAGGAGGCCGTGGCCGCCGTCGCCGAGTTCTGCCGGCGCGGCCCGCGGGGCGCGTCGGTGACGGACGTCGAGGCGACGGCGGAGGCGCCCACCGGCCTCTCCGGTTTCGAGACGCGCTAAGCGCGTCGCGAGGCGCTATGCCAGGCGCGCCGTGACGCGCTCGAGCAGCTCGTCCTTCGTGAACGGCTTGCGGAGCAGCCAGCCGTCGGCGTAGACGCCCGCCTCGGCGAGGTCGTCGAGGCCGGCGCCGGAGAGGTACAGGATCGACGTCGGTGGCGAGAGCGCGTTGATCTGCGCCGCGAGGTGGCGGCCGTCGATCCCGGGCAGGTTGATGTCGATCAGCGCGAGGTCGACGGGCGACGTCGCCGCGCCGAGCACCGCCATCGCGTCACTGGCGTCCCGCGCGAGCAGCACCTCGTGGCCCTCCGACTCGAGCATCAGCCGCACGACCTGCCGCACCTTCAGTGGTCGTCGACGACCAGGATTCGCCAGTGCGGGCCTGCTGTCTGCGCCGGCTGCGGGGTCCCAGGCGCCGGCCGGGCGGCAGCCGCCGTCACACGGGAGAAGATCGCCACAGCGAGATCTGCTTCGGCAGCGCTCCCCGCGACCGTTACCCCCGATCCCCCTTTCGGGCACCGCGTCGCCCGGTCCGGGGGATCCGCAAGGAGAACGCCCGCGCGGGCCGAACTGACGGAGCCCGTTCCGTCGTCGAGAAGGAGAGACGTGTCCACCAAGGGATTGGTTGCTGCTGCGGCAGGGTTCGCATTCGGGGTCGTCGCCACGACAGTCGGCTTGGGCGCTGCCCTGCTCTGCGTCGCCCTCGCCGGCTGCGGCTACGCGGCTGCGGTCCACGGCGACCGCGGGGCCCTCGCAATCCGCCGTCGCCTGGCGAGTTGGCGCACGGCGCAGGCGCCGCGGACGGCCCGTCCGGTACGCGCCCAGCCCCCGCGCGCGCCGCGCCCGGCGCCGCACGAGGACGGCGCGGCGTACGGCTGGTAGCGGCTCGAGCCGCGGCGCGCGGATGACGCGAGGGCCGCAGCGGAGTACCTTCAAGCGGTGGCGAACCGGGAACAGCTGCCGCCGGCCGACCCCGACGACTGGTGGGCGGCTCCCGCCGCGCCGGCTCCGGACCGCGGGCGCGAGGGCGACGAGGACGACTGGGTGGCGGCGGAGCCGCGCGCGGCTCCGGGCTCGCACCGCCTCGCCGCCGACCGGCGCGTCCTCGCGGCCGCTGCAGCGGCCGTCGTCGGCCTCGTCGTGATCCTGCTCGTTGCGACCGGCGCGTTCCAGGGGAGCGGCCGCCGAGCGGCGACGACGACGCCGACCACCACCACGGTGCCCGCGACGACGACTGCGCCCTCGCCGCTCGCCCCGGCGCCCGCGGGGCCGCTGACGCCCGGCGCGACCGGGGCGCAGGTGAAGCGGCTCCAGCGGGCGCTCGCCGCGCTCGGCTACGCCGTGGGACGGGTCGACGGCACCTACGGCCCGGCGACGACACGTGCCCTGCAGCGCTTCCAGCGCGCGCACCGGCTGACGCCTGACGGCGTGCTTGGTCCGCAGACACTCGCCGTGTTGAAGCGCGCCCTCCGGCGCGGCTCGTAGGCAGGCGGGCGCGCCGCAGCCTGGCCGATCGGCGAGTGGCGGTCCTGAGCAGGCGGGGCGATCATCCGAGCTGCGGTGGCAGACGCACCCCGTACCCGCGACGTCCGCCCGGCGCGCGTCCCGTGGCAGCCGAGCGCCGCGATCGGCGTCCTGCTGCTGCTCGGGGCCGACACGGTGTGGCTGATGAAGTCGCCGAAGATGGCGCCGTTCGCGCTCCTTTTCATCCTGATCGTCGTCGCGGCCGTCCTCGTCGACAGCACGACCTCGCCGAAGCGCTGACAGGCTGGTGTATAGGTACTCATGCGCAGGCGCATGAGTACCTATGCGTAAGCCTCCGCGCTGCGAAGCCGTCGCGCTGCGCGCTTGCTACGCCGCGGGCGCCGCGTCCGTCGCGACAAGGAATCTGAACACGCGCTTCGCCCACCCAATTCGGCCAGTTCCGTCGGCCGCCGACGGTTGCACACTGAGAGCGGGATCGGGTGGCGATTCTTGCCTGCTCGTCACCCGATCCTGTTCGCCGGGGCAATCTGTGGTAGGTGTCGCGCGATGAATTTCGCCGAGCGGGCGGCCCGCAACGAAGAGGTGTTCCGGGCGATCAACGAGCAGATCGAGCAGGGCGTCGAACGGCACGGCATCCGCGGCGACGCGCGGTTCCACTGCGAGTGCGGGCGCGCGTCCTGCTTCGAGATGCTCGACATCTCCGTCGCGCAGTACGAGCGCGTCGCGGCCGAGCGCTACCGCTTCGTGACCGTGCCCGGACACGAGGACCCGCGCGTCGAGCGCGTGGTCGAAAACCACGAGACCTGGCTGGCCGTCGAGAAGATCGGCGAGGCGCGCGAGCAGCTCGACCGCGACCACCCGCAGCCGCGGCATCGCGAGGACTGAGCCGCCCGACGGGCCGCCGCCGGATCAGCGGGAGGACGGCCGGCGCTGCGGCGGCGGCGTCGCGGGCGCCGACGGCGGTAGCACCGCCGGTGGCGCGAACTCCGTCGTGCGGTCGGCGCGGCGCGCCGAGCGCAGGGCGTCGAGCCGCGTGTCCTCGATGTCGCGCTCGAGCTGCAGGATCGCCTCGTCGCGTGGGCGGAACGCGGCCAGCGCCTGCAGCAGCTCGTCGCAGAGACGGACGGCCCGGCGCCATCCGTCGCCGCTGCGGTCGGCGTCGCTCGACCCCGTCATGTGGCAGAGATACCCATCGACGGCCTGCTTCTCGCCTCCGATCTTCCCGCAAAGAGCGAGAAAACGAACGCGTGGCCGCACCGGAGCAGCGGTCCGGATTCGCGGCTGGTCGACGCGGGCACGCCTCCGTGAGCGGTCATGCGGCGACCCGGCCTCATCCTCCTCTGCGTCCTCGCCGCGGCCGCGGCTGCGCACGCGGGAGCGGTCGGCGGCGACGCGGGCGCCGATCCCGCAATCCACCGCACCTTCGTCCTCGGCCGCTCCGTCGACGGCCGCGTCATCACCGCCGTTGAGACCGGCGACCCCGACACGCCGCGCAAGACGCTCGTCGTCGGCTGCATCCACGGCGACGAGCGCGCCGGGATCGCGATCGCCGACCGGTTGATCGCAACCGCTGCGCCCGCCGAGACCGACCTCTGGATCGTCGCCGACCTCAACCCGGACGGCGCCGCGGCCGGAACCCGCGGCAACGCGCGCGGCGTCGACCTCAACCGCAACTTTCCGTGGCGCTGGCGGCGGCTGACCGGCGTCTACGACTCGGGGCCACGGCCGCTCTCGGAGCCGGAGGCGCGGATCGCCTACCGGCTGATCCTGCGGGTCCGGCCGGCGGTCTCGATCTGGTTTCACCAGCATCTCGACCGCGTCGACGACTCGACCGGCAGCCGTGCGCTGGAACGACGCTTCGCCGGCGCGGCAGGACTTCGTCTCGCGCCGCTCGCCCGCGAGCCCGGCAGCGCCGTCACCTGGGAGACGCACCAATTCCCGAACGCGAGCTCCTTCGTCGTCGAGCTGCCCGCCGGCTCGCTCGCGCCGGCCGCCGTCACGCGACTCGCACGAGCGGTGCTCCTCGCGGCGCGAGGGTGAGGACGGCGAGCCCGGCGCTCCGTCAGGCTCGCGGCTCGACGACGTGTGAACCGCGCCCGTCACCGCCGTCCGGCCGGAAGCGGTTCCAGGTCGCGAACGCGACGAGACCGAGCAACGTCGTCGGGACGATCGACAGGACGCGGTAGACGAGCACGGCGGCGACGACCTTCGCGTTCGGGCCGCCGAAGCCGACCAGCATCCCGGTCAGCCCGAGCTCGACGAACCCGAGCCCGCCGGGCGTCAGCGGCAGCGAGGCGAGGAGCCGTGCCAGCGACCAGGCTGCGAACGTCTCCGCGACGTTGACCTCGCGAAGGTCGATCCCGACGGCGCGGACGGACAGGTCGAGCAGCGCATACGCCGTCAGCTGGTTCGAGAGCGTCGCGACTGTCAGGGTGGGCCAGTCCGCGCGCAGGTTGCCGAGCGTCTCGCTGCGGAAGCTCTCGACGTCCTCACGCGTCCAGCGGCGACGGACGCGCCGCCGAGCCCGCGCGAGCAGGCCGAGCAGCGCCTGCACGGCCGAGACGAGGAACGAGAGGACGTCTCGCCGGTAGAACGCGAGCCCGATCAGGACGCAGGCGACGAGGAACACGAGCGCCGCTCCGAGCGCGATCAGGTTCACCGTACCTCCGCCCGAGCCCTCGGCGGCGAGCGCCAGCGCCGCGACGACCGGGAAGAGGAACGTCGAGAGCTGGTTCCAGACGCCGGTGAGCGCGACGGCACGCGCGACCGCAGCGCGCGGGAAGCCCCACGAGCGCAGCATCGCGAACGACGCGCCCATCCCGAGCGGCGCCCCGCCCGGCACGACGAGCGTGAACGCCGTCGACGCCTGCGTGAGCTGGAGCGCGTTCAGGAACGACAGGCCGGATAGCGCGACCATCCACGGCAGCGCGAAGGTGACGACGTTCGCCGCCGCGACCGCCAGCAGCACCGCGATCCAGCCCAGCCGCAGGCCTGCGACGGCACGCCAGATCGAGCCGTAGCTCGCGATCTGCGGGATGACGACCCCCGCCGTCGCGATGGCGATCGTCGCGGAGCACGCGGCGAGGAGGAGTCGGCGGCGAGTCATCCGGTGGCCGCATGGCAAGGTAATAGCCAGCCGCTCCCGACGCGCCGACGCGCGGGGGTTTGAGACGATCGTGGCCTCCGTGGCGCCGCTCGTCCCGATGCCGTCCGGCGCGCCGCTGATCCGCGAGTCGCGCGAGCGCTGGGTCGCGGCGGCGCTCACGGCGACGGTCGCCGGCCTGCTGCTGTTCGCCGGCCCGGCGCCCGGCGACGCGCCGGCGCACCTGTATCGCACGTTCCTCGTCCGCCACGGCGTTGTCTTATGGGACAACCTCTGGTACGCCGGCCATTACCCGCTCGCGTCGTACAGCCTGCTCTACTACCTGCCGGCCGCCGTCGTCGGGAACCTGCCGCTCGTCTTCGGCGCCGCCGTCGCCTCCGCGCAGCTGTTCGTGATGATCGCGTACCGCGAGTGGGGCACGCACGCGCGCTGGGCGACCCGTGCGTTCGCCGTGCTCGCCGCGGCGCCGCTCTTCACCGGGCTCTACAGCTACACCGTCGGCTTCGCGGCACTGCTCGGAGGGTTGCACGCGCTGCAGCGCGGCCGCATCGCGCTCTTCTCGTTGCTCGCGGCGCTGACGCTCGGTCTGAGCCCGCTCGCGTTCGTGTTCCTGATCGCGATCCTCGCGGCGGTGGCGCTCGCGCGGGCGGGCTCGCGAACGCATCGAATTCGCGTCGCCGGCGCGCTGTCGCTGCTCGTCCTGTTCGAGGTCGTCGTCCTCGTCGTCTTCCCGACGAGCGGGACGTATCCGTTCGACTACCGCGACCTGATCTGCGTGCTCGGCGTGTGCGCACTCGGCGTCGTCGTCAGCGCGCGCGCTGCGCAAAGCCGCGTGATCCTCTGGCTGTTCGTCGTGTGGGGGGCCGGCAGCGTCGTCGCGTTCCTCGTGCCGTCTGCGATCGGCGACAACTGGACGCGGCTCCGCGGCTTCGTGTTCCCGCTCATGCTCCTCGCGGCGGTACACGCGCGGTTCAGGCCGCGTCTGCTCGTCGGTTCCGCGATCGCCGCCTCGGTTGCGTACAACCTGATCCCGTACGTGATGCTGATCCCGTACCGCGCCGACGGGCAGCCGGCGACCGCGACGTTCTGGCAGCCGGCGATCCGGTTCCTGCGCAGTCACGGACCTCCGCTCTACCGCGTGGAGGTCGTGCCGACCGCGGCGCACTGGGAGTCGTACTGGATCCCGCGCGCCGGCTTCGCGCTCGCACGAGGCTGGTACCGCCAACTCGACATCGCGACGAATCCCGTCCTGTATCGCCGGCATCTCACGCGCGGTGCGTACAACCGCTGGCTGCGCGCGATGTCGGTCCGCTACGTGCTGTTGCCGAGCACGAAGCTCGACCCGGACGGCGGCCCCGCCGAGCGGAGGATGGTCGTCGGCGACCGCAGCTTGCGCCTCGTCTTCGCTGACGCCACGTGGCGCATCTACCGCGTGCGCGCGCGCGACCCGCTGCTCTCGGGCAGCGCGCCGAGCGCGCTCCTCGCGCTCGGTCACACGCGGATCTCGGGCTGGGTCGCCTCGGCCGGGCTCTACCGCCTCGACGTCCGCTATACGCCGTACTGGCAGATCTCGCCGCCGACCGGATGCGTCGAACGAAGCACGAACGGGATGACGCTCGTGCGTCTGCGCACGGCCGGCCGCTTCACGCTCAGGGCGCCATCCAGCTTCGACGGGATCCTCGACGTCCTCGGCCACTCCGGCGCGGTCTGCACGAGCTGAACTCGCCGCGCCCGCGCACCTAGTGCGGACGTTCAGCGGCCGTTCACGGCACGAGGCGTACATTCCCGGCTTGCCGGTCGATGTCGCGCGTCGGAGAGCTGCGGCGAAGCGACGCAGGCGTCGCCGCCGCCTCGTCGGCGCCGTCGCCGTTGCTCTTGCCGTCGTCGCCGCGATCGCGGCGGTGCTCGCGCAGTCCCGCGGAGCGACGACGCGGCGTGCGGAACGCCGGGTGCCGACGGTCGTGCTGCGGCCGCCGCCGCCGATCCCCGGCTACCTGCTGATCGCCGATCGTGGCAACAACAGGATGCTGCTCGTCGACAGCGCGCATCGCATCTACTGGCGGTACCCCGCAGGACCGCTCGCGATGCCGTTCGTGTTCGACGACGACACGTTCTTCAGCCCCAACCATCGGGCCGTGATCTCGAACCAGGAGGACCAGCACACGATCCAGGTGATCTCGTTTCCCGGTCGACGGGTGCTGTGGCGGTACGGGCACGTGAACCGGAAGGGCGGCGCGCCGGGGTACCTGAACACGCCCGACGACGCGTACCTGCTGCGCAATCACCTCGTCTCCGTCGCCGACGCCTACAACTGCCGCGTGCTGTTCATCTCGCCGGCTCACCGGATCGTGCGCCAGTACGGAACCACCGGCGTGTGCCGGCATGACCCGCCGCGTTTCCTCGCTGCGGTCAACGGAGCGACGCCGCTCCCCGACGGAGGCACGCTGGTCAGCGAGATAAACGGGTCGTGGATCGACGACATCGGCCCGAACGGGCGCTTGCGCTGGACGGTTGCGGCTCCCGTTGCGTATCCCTCCGACCCGCAGCTGCTCGCACCGAACCGGATCCTGCTTGCCGACTACTCGAGACCCGGGGCGGCGATCATCATGACGCGCACCGGCCGCGTCCTCTGGCGCTACGCGCCCACGAGCGGTCCCGGCGAGCTCGACCACCCGTCGCTCGCGACGCGCATCGCGCCCGACCTGATCGCGATCAACGACGACTACCGGGACCGCGTCGTGCTCGTCAGCATCCGCAAGCACCGGATCGTCTGGCAATACGGCCACACCGACCACCCGGGGACGGCGCCCGGCTACCTGAACACGCCCGACGGGCTCGACGTCCTGCGCACCGCCGACGCCCAACGGATCCCGACGCTCGTGAAGCTGCTCGCCGCGCGCCCGCGGCCGACGGAAGCCGCAGCTGCCGGCCGCGCGGCCTTGCGCACGGTGGCGTCCTTCCGCCTGCCGGCCCCCGTCGAACGCGAGGTGGCCGTCGCCGACGGCGGTCGGATCCTGGTCGCGGGCGGTCTCGACGCGTCGAGTGCGTCGACGAACGGCGTCTTCGCGCTCGACCCGACCACGCATGCGCTCGCGCGGCTTGGCACCGTTCCGCAACCGTTCCACGACGCGACGGGCGCGCTGATCGGCCGCAGCCTGTTCGTGTTCGGCGGCGGCGCCGCGGCCAGCAGCAGCGCGGTGCAGCGCTTCGATCTGGCGAGCGGCGCGGGCTCCGTCGTCGCGCATCTGCCGCGTGCGCTCTCCGATCTCTCGAGCGCGGTCGTCGGTGGAACGATCTACCTCGTCGGCGGCTACGACGGCCATGCTCCGCGGCGCGAGATCTATCGCACGAGCGACGGGCGCCATTTCGAGCTGGCGGCGCTGCTGCCGATCGGCCTGCGCTATCCCGCGGTCGCGGCGGTCGACGGCAAGGTCGTAATCGCCGGTGGAACCTCTGCCGGCGGCGCCTCGGCGCACGTGTTCGTCTACGACCCCGCGACGGGACACGTTCGCGCGGTCGGCCTGCTGCCGAACGCGACGAGCGGAGCGCAGGCGTTCGCGCGCGGCGGGCGTGTCTACGTCGCGGGCGGCGTCGACAGCGCCGGCACGGTGACCGGCGCGGTTACCGCGATCAACCCGCGGACGGGTCGCATCAGCCCGGTCGCGGGTTCGCTCCCGGTGCGCAACGCCGGGGTCGTCGCGGTCGGCGGCGCCGTCTACGTGATCGGCGGCGGAGGTCCCTCCGGGACTACCGGAGCGGTTCGTCGCGTCGCCGCCGGTTGAGCGCACGCGGCACGTGGACGAAGACCGCGCCGGCCGTCGTTACCTCGGTCCGCGTGTCGAACATGAACGTGCGGCTCCCGAGGAGGGGGAAGTTGTATTCGGCGACGTCGACCCTTCCGTCGGGGTCGACGTTCGTCACGTAGGCGACGTGTCCGTACGGCGGTGCGACATGCGGCCACACCGCGACCGCACCACGCCTCGGGATCCGGTCGACCACCAGCCCCGCCGCACGCGCGACGTTCGGCCAGTTCCAGGCGTCCATCGCACCGGGAACGAACCAGTCGATGCGCTGACCGTTCGCCGACAGCGCCCAGGCGACGTACGAGGTGCAGTTGCACGCGTACATCCCCCAGCGATCGACCACGTGGGCGAGTCCGGCACCAGGGCACCGCGACGCGTACGGGTAGCCGTAGATGATCGGCTGCGGACGGGTCGCCGCCGGGGTCGCTACCGCGGCTCGTCCGTGCGGGACGAGCGCGTACAGCGAGAGGAATGCGACGGCGGCCGCGGCCGCACCCGCGGCCGTCCGCCTGGTCGAACGCGCCCGCTGCCGTCCGCTCCAGCGCCCGAGGAGGTGTGATCCCACCATGCCCTGTTTCTAGCGCGCCGGAGCGGTGGTGCCCAGCCGCGATCGGGTACAAAGGCGGCGCACGCGCTTTTACCCTGCACGTTCGGGAGTGGTCGCTTGCCCATGAAACGCGTCATCGGAATCGCAGCCGTCGTCGGTGCCGCCGCCGCCACCGCAGCCGCGGGCGGATCCACGCTCCCGCGTAGCGGCGTCTACGGAACCGTCGAACGCGGCCCGATCACGCCGGTCTGCGTCGCGGGCAAGCCATGCTCGGCGCCCGCCGCGAAAGCGAGGATCATGTTCACGCGCGACGGCCTCGTTGCGACGACGACCTCAACCAACTCGGGCGCGTACCGGATCCGGCTCGTCCCCGGCATCTACACGATCACCACGACGTCCGGAATGCGCGTCCTGCCCTCGACCGTCCGAGTTCGCGCGCTCCACTTCACCCACCTCGATCTTCAGATTGACACCGGGATCCGGTAGCCGCTCTCGGACCTTCGTCGGCCGTTGCCGACGAGGCGGCTAATCGCGGAGTGGGCCGGGCAGGGATCGAACCTGCGACCTTGGGATTAAAAGTCCCCTGCTCTACCAGCTGAGCTACCGGCCCGATGGGTGCGGGAGTACGCTCCCCGCATGGGGAAAGGGTACGCCGAAGGATCGGCCGTCGAGGAGCGGCTCGCGGCGCTGGAGCGCGGCGACGACCCGACCGCCCAGCTCGACGCCGGCCGGGCGGCGGTCTATGGGTCGACCGAGGACGATCCGGAGCGCCACTTCATCGGCTGGGCCGACGAGCTCGACGCCGAGGAGCTGTTTGCCTCCGGCGCCGCGTGGGGGATCCAGGTCGTGCGGCGCAAGCCCGGAAGCTGATCGTCAGCCGACGACGAGCGGCCCGCTCAGAACGGACGACACGGTGCCCGGGTTGACCTCGGAGACGACGCGCACGTCCAGCCGGTAGGTGCCGGCTCGAAGCGTCGTTCGGGGCAACGAGACGGCGATCGGCGCTCCCGCGCGCGCGGCACCGCGTCGGGCGACGACCGGCGTCCCGTCGGCGCGCTCGAGCGTGGCGAGGTAGAGACAGTCGCGGTCGCACGCGAGCTGCAGCCGCGCCCCCGCCGGCGGCGAGAGCTGCGCCGGGAATGTCACCGTCGGCGTGACGGTCGCCGCGAGCCCCGGACACACGACGGTGCCGTGCGCGATCGACGTCGCCACGGCGGCCGGGACGGGTGTCGTCGCCACGATCCCGACGACGGCCGGCGTGCACGCGTACGTGCGCGTGGCCGAGGGAGCGACCCCGTCGACGACAACCGGCACACCGAACGCCGACGGCTGCGTCGCCGGAGCCTGGACGGCGACGACGGGCAGCGACCCGAGCGCAGGCTGGAGCGACGGATCCGTGAGCAGCGGCGCGACGACGGACCCCGGGGCGGCGGCGCCGACGGTTGCGCGGATCGCTGCCAGCGCCGACGCGTACGCCTGCACCGTCGCAGCGGTCGGCGCCGGAGCGAGGACGAGGTAGCGTGGCCGAAGCTGCGTCGCGAGCGACGCGGCGTACTGCGCGAGCGCGGCACGGCCCGGGTCGTCGGCGGGTAGCGGGTTGGCGAGGACGTGGAGGACGAGCGGCGTCTGCGGCAGCAACGCGACGGCGTTCGCGTCGGGAGTGGTCGCGCCCGCTGGCCACGTCGCGGTGGCGGCGAGGCCGACGGCGGGCGGGGGCATCGATGCCGGAGCGCTGGCGGTGGATCGCGCCGCGACGACGCGCAGCGCCGGCAGCGTGTCGAAGGACGCGCTGTTGCCTGCCAAGTCGACGGCGCTGACGTGCATCGGGTACGTGCCCGCGCGTCGCGGCTCCGCCCACGACAGCGTGTGCCAGCCGTCGTCGAGCGAGACGACGCGCGTCGGCCCGGCGGCCGTCGTCACGCGCACGGTCGCCGGCTTCGACAGCCAGAAGACGAGCGACGCGAGCGGCCCGTTCGCGAGGCGGAACGCAGGCGGCTGGTGCAGGTACGACGCGAACCGCGTCGCCGCCGCCGCGAAGCGCGTGTCCTGCGGGGCAAGCCGCTGCAGGAGCTGCACGACGTACTGCTGGTAGTCCACCGGCGAGGGATCGCGCGGGAGCGCGTAGTACGTCCAGTAGCCGGTGTCGAACCGCAGCAGCGTCGCCGCCGCGGATCGTTCGAGCCGCGCGGCGAGGGCGCCGGCGCCCGCGTCGCCCGTCATGTTCGCGTACGACTGCAGCGACAGGATCGTCTGCAGCTGCGCGTTCAGCACCGGCGCCCGGTCGAACGAGTACAGCTCGATCCACGGGCCGGCGGCGACCGAGGTGAGCAGTCGGTTCGGAATCGCGCGGTAGGCCGCCGCCGCGAGCGCGCTCAGATCGGCAGCTCCGCTCGAGACGAGGGCCGCTGCACGCGCGAACGCCTGCGCCGCGACCGCCTGGGCCATCCCCGACAGCCAGGGCGTGCCGCCGCCGTACGGGAAGTAGTACTGCCAGCCGATGCCGCCGCCGGACAGGTGGACGCCTCGCGCGGCGAGCGCCGTCGCGAGGCGCTGCACCGCCTCCACGTCGCCCGCGGACGCGAGGTTCGCGAGCGCGGAGAAGTTCGCGAGCGGATGGAACTCGAAGCAGCGGCCGGCGAAATACCGGTAGACGACGCCGTCCGCGTCCGTGATATCCGTCTTCGGGACGGGTGCGTAGTGCTTCGCGAAGTAGTCGTCGTTCGCCTTCAGCTCGCCGACGAGAGCGACCGCCTGCGGCTGCACGAGACGGTTGCCGACGGCGGCGATCTCGCTCAACGCCACCGCGACGTGCTCGCGGCGGCCCGAGGGCAGCACGCGCACGAGCCGCGCGGCGCGGGCGATCTCCGAGCGGGCGGCCGCCGCCGTCGCCGCGTCGAGGTAGCCGGCACGCTGCGAGAGCGCGACGGCGTGGAGCGCCGCGGCCGCCGCGGGCGGCACGCGCGTCGCCGGCGCAGCCGCGGCCGCGACGCCGAGCGCGCAAGCAATCGCCGCGATGCACGCTGCCTGCCTCACGACCTTCGTTGACGTCGTCGCGGCGTGGTGGTTAGTCGCGGCCGCGTTCCCACTCGGCGACGAGCGACTCGACGTGCCGACGTTGTGCGTCGTTGAACGAGACCGCCTGCAGGATGCGGCGCACCTCCGCGGGATCGTCGTTCGCGATCGCCGCCTCGAGGCGCTCGCGCTGGACCGCCGGCTCCCGCAGCTGGCGCCGGAGCCAGCGGCGCAACGAGACGCTTGCAGCGCTCGTGCTCACGGCGACGCCCGCAGCGGCGCGACTGCCGCGTCGATGTTGCCTGCGCGCGCGGGCCCGACGGTCACGCCGCCATTGTGCTCCGATCAGACGTGGAGGACGCGGTGCGAGGCCGCTGGCCCTAGCGGCCTTCCCACCCGACCTCGTCGTGCGTGTCGAGCTTCCGCCAGAACGTCGGCTGCGGCTCCTCGGTAATGCCGACAGCACCGAACATCGGCCCGATCTGCGGCCGCATCTCCTCGAAGAACCGCTGGAAGCTCTCTTCGTCCGGCCACTCGTCCACGACCATGATGTGGCCGTCGTCGCTGCCGTAGAAGCGGTGCGCGATCAGCCCGTGCTCCTTCGCCTTGTCCGCGATGCGGCGCATCGAGTCCTCGTTCTCGGCCGCGTACGCCTCCAGCCGCTCGCCATCGCCGCGCATCTGCAGCGTCATGATCACCGACATCCTGGTGCCCTCCCTCGTCGAGTTCGCGACAGTCTGAGACCGCGAGTAGAAACGGTCAAGCGGGTCTCTGTCGGATTCCCGTCGCGTCACCCGAGTACGCTGTTCGTCGCGCCCCCATCGTCTAGCGGCCTAGGACGCCGGCCTTTCACGCCGGTGGCGCGGGTTCGAATCCCGCTGGGGGTACTCGCCTCGTCGCCGCGCGTGGGTTACGCGTCGCGCGGCGCGAGCGGGCCGCGCAGGACGAGCTCCGTGTGCAGTCGCCGGTAGCCGAGCTTGGCGTTCAGCGCGAGCATCTGCGTCAGCCGCAGCTCGTTCGCGGCGCGCAGCGTGCGCAGCCCGCGCTCGCGCGCCCACGCGATCTGCGCGCGCTTGATCGAGCCGGCGACGCCGCGGCCGCGCGCGTCGCGCGCGACGGCGGTAAAGCCGTGCGTGCCGGCGTCTCCGTCGACGGCGAGGTAGCCGTAGCCGAGCACGCGAGCGTCGTCGAGCGCGACGAAGAACGCATCGTGCGGGTGCGGGTCGACGCTCCAGCCGCGCCAGTCGTCGAGCGGCGGCAGCCGCGACGCTTCGCGCCCCGGCTGGTCGCGGTATGCGACGACGGCGAGCTCGTACAGCCCCGGCAGGACGTCCGGCCGCCGCGCGAGCGTCGTCAGCGGGATACGCGGCGGCTCAGGCGCCGGTGCGGTCGCCACGTCGAGCTCCGAGATCGCGTAGCGCCTGACGATCTCGAAGCCGCGCCGCTCGAGGAACGACGCGACCGCCGGCGTCTCGTCGGTCGTCCACACCTCGAGCGTCGTCAGGCCGAGTGCGCGCGCTGCCGCCGACGCCTGGCGCCACGACGCGTCGTCAGCGTGCCGCAGCCAGACCTCCGCGACGCCGAGATGCTCGAATCCGGGTGCCGGCCGCACCTGCATGCGTCGCATGATCTACCCTGCCGCCGGGCGCGGGCGGTTAGCTCAGCTGGTAGAGCACCTGTCTTACAAGCAGGGGGTCGCAGGTTCGAGCCCTGCACCGCCCATGTCGATCCGCGAGCGGGACGGGTCCGTCGGGACGCACCGGCACGATGCGGGCATGGTTGCGTCGCCCTTGCTCGCCACCGCCGCGGCGGCGGTCTCGATTTCGCCGGTCGGCGCGACCGCGACTACGTTCGACCGCGCCTACCACGCCGCCCGGCCCAACCAGGTGGTCGCGGTGCAACCCGGCGCGTATCCGCCGCAGCGGCTCACGGCGGGAGGTCGACCGGTGGTGTTCGCGGGAAGCGGGCGCGTCCGCGTCGGATCCGTCCAGCTCGACGGCGCGTCGAACGTCGAATTCCGCGGCATGCGCATCGCGGGCTGGAGAGTCGACGCCGCGAACCACGTGACGTTCCGGAACGTCGACACCGCGGGCGCGTTCTTCATCGACGCGCCGTCCTCGTGGATCAGCGTGATCGGCGGCAGCGTCGGCCCGAGCCGCGACGCGAACTCGTTCATCGCCGTCCCCGACGACAGCGTCACCCGTCCGTCGCGGCACGTGCTGATCGACGGCGTGTCGTTCCACGACGTCAGTCGCAGCCCAGGGCGTCACGTCGAATGCCTCATGCTCGCGCAGGGGATCGACGTGACGATCCGCGACTCGTCGTTCGTGCGCTGCTCCGTCTTCGACCTCTTCGTCACCTGGTGGGACTTCCGCCCGGCGGTCGGCCCTCCGACCGGGGTGGTACTCGAGCACGACCGCTTCGGGCACACGACCGACGGGTACTTCTCGATCCTCTGGTCGAGCGTCGTGGGAGTGGACAACCGCGGCTGGAGCGGATACACGATCCGCGACAACAGGTGCGAGCAGCGCGCCGACTTCGCGAGCGCGACGCCGCGCTCGAGCTTCGTCATCCGCCGGAACGACGGCTGCTGAAGCCGGCTACCTCGGTAGGTGGCGGTCGCGCCGCTCCTGGTCCTGGCCGTCCTTGCGCGCCGCCCAGACGAAGAGCCAGATCGTCCCGCCGACCGTCAGCACGGCCGACACCGTCGCGATCACGAACGCGGCGTTCACCCCGGGGTTGTACCGCGCGGAAGCGTGCAGGCGCCGTGTGTCTGGCCGGAGACGTCGATCCGCGTGACGAGGATCCCGCCGCTTCGGGGCCTGCCGAAGCTCTGCAGCGTGCGCGGGTCGCCGTAGATCGGCGAGGCGCCGCTCGCGCTCAGTCGCACCCCCGCGGCGCGCGTCGCCGGCACGCAAACGGTCGCGCCGAGCGTGACGCCGCCGGGTGTCGCGGCGCCGCGGAAGGCGCGCCCGTCCGCCGAGAGCACGAACGGCCGCGACGCGACCGTGGGCGGTGACTCGGCGTAGACGGTGAGCGAACGCTCGACCGCGCCGACCTGTCCGGGCAGCGGGTAGACGAGGATCGTCCCGGCGGTGTTCGGTTTCGTCCAGCCGTCGTCGTAGAGGCCGCTCGTCGTCCAGTCGACGCGCCACGGCCGCTCGGGGTCGACGAGGAAGACGTTGCGGTCGTCGATCAGCACGGTGCCGGCGAGGTGGAAGCGCGCGTCGGAGACGGCCTGCGCGACGTCGCCCGGCAGCGTGACGTTCGCGCGACCAAGCCGGTCGAAGCGCAGGTACGTCTTCGGGAACGTCGAGGGCGTGCCCTCGAACTCGCCGGGCAGGCCGACGTTCCACGCGATCGAGCGGTTCCAGAACTCGAGGTCCCACCAGAATGCGACGCTCGCCCAGTAGTCGCCGGTCACGATCGGGTACGGCACCATCGCCACCCGAGCGTTCCGCCCGACCGTGCGGTCGACCCAGTCGAAGACGTTGCTCTGGTCCTGCGTCAGCGGGCGGCCCGCCGTTCCCGGGACGCGGAACAGGCGCACGAATGCGTACGACGTCTGCGCGCACGCGAGCGCGAGCGCGAGCGCTGCGAGGAGCGCGACGGCGGCGCGGCGGCGCAGCAGCACGCCAGCCTCGACGGTGACCGCGGCCGCCAGCACGACCGTGCCGACGAGGAATCCGCGCGCGCCGTCGAGTCCGCCGAGCGTCGCGCGCAGGTAGTTGTCGACGATCGAGGCCGGTGAGTCGGCGTACAGCTTCTCGTAGACAGGAAGCGGAGACAGCGCCAGTCCCACCGCGAGCACGGCCGCCGGGACGAGGAGGCTCCACGTCGGCAGCTTCCGGTCGGCGAGCGCTGCGACGAAGGCGACGACGAGCAGCGGCGCGAGGTAGAACGCGTACCGGTCGCGCACGACGCCGCCGCCGAACCGGACTTCGTAGGACGCCGCTTCAACTGCGACGAGGAGCAGCGCCGGTACGGCGACGAGCGCGAACGCGCGCTGCTCGCGCGGCTGCCGCCGTCGGACGCGGTCGACGAGCCATGCGCCGCCGACGACCGGCACGACCAGACCTGCTCCGACCGCCACCGCGGCGAGGTGCTCGAGCAGCGACCGCCAGACGCCGGCCGGCAGCGGGTTTCCGCCCGTCGCCGACGTGTACGTGCCGGCGACGTTGTGTCCGGTCGCCGTCAGCGCGAGCGTCGCGGCCAGCCCGAGTGCGTAGCCGGCGGCGACGACACGGTGCGCGCGCACCAGCCCGCGTACGTCGCGTCCGTACGCGAGGAGGAGGGCGAGCGGGAGCGCGACCACGAGCACGCCGAGCTGGGCGCGCGCCAGGATCGCGACGACGAGCGCGACCAGCGCCAGCGCGTCGTGCAACGCCGATGGCCGCGCGACGCAGGCCTGCAGCGCGAACACGGCCCACACGAACGCCGGGTACGCCGCGACCTCCGTCAGCAGGAACGACGAGAGCACGATCCACGGGACCGCGACGCAGAGGAGCGCCGCCAGCGCGGCGGCCCACGCGCGTCCCGTCAGCCGCTGCGTGAGCAGGTAGGCGGGAACGGCCGCCGAACTCATCACGAATGCGTCGAATGCGTGCGCGCGGTGCAGGTCGTGGCCGACGAACCCGTCGTGGAACGGGAGCGCGAGCAGCAGCGGGTAGAGCTGCGCGACGTTCGGGACGACGCGTCCGTGCACGTGCGGGAGCGGCGAGTGGAGCCGCACGACCGAGAGCGCGAGTCGTTCGTACAGCAGCTCGTCCGTCATCACGAACCAGTCGGAGACGCGGCTCGTCACCGCCGCGAGCACGGCGCCGCAGGCGAGCCAGATTGCGACGGCCGGCGCGACCGGTGGGAATCGCAGCCACGCACGACGCGCCACGGCCGGGAAGCGTACTCGCGCCTGTCGCGCTCTTTACATGCCGCTCAAAGCGCGCCGTTACCGTCCCGGCGTTCGAAGTCGCCCAGCGAACTGAGGAGGGGATGCCCGTGCCGCGTGCGGGACGTCTGGCGTTGATCGCAATGGTGGCGCTGCTCGCGCTTCCGCTGGCGGGAGCGAGGGCATCGACTCGCATGCCGATTGGATTCTTCGACGACCCGTCGTTCAGGTGGTCGCCGAGCCGCGACGCGAACCTCGCCGCGGCGGCGTCGACCGGCGCGAGCGTGATCCACACCACGGCCAGCTGGCCGACGATCGCGCCGAAGCGGCCGGCAGACCCGCTCGACGGCAACGATCCCGCCTATCACCTCGCCGACCTCGACGAGCTCGTCGCCAACGCGGGGCTGCACGGGATGCGCGTGATGATCGACATCACCGGCACGCCGAAGTGGGCGAACGGCGGGCAGTCGCCGAATCACATGCCGACGAAGCTGAGCGACTTGACGGCGTTCGCGCACATGCTCGCGGCGCGCTACGACGGCACGAGCGGTCACGGCACGGTCGGGCTCTACTCCGTCTGGAACGAGCCGAACCTGCAGCTCTTCCTGACGCCGCAGTACGCGGGCAAGAAGATCGTCGGCCCCGCGAACTACGGGAAGCTGTACAAGGCCGCGTACGCGGGCATCAAGGCTGGCAACCCGGCCGCGCACGTCGCGATCGGCGAGACCTCGGCGCGCGGCCGGGACAAGCCGCTCACCTCGGTCAGCGCATCCGTCGCACCGGCGACCTTTGCGCACCTGCTCTCGCAGGTGAACGGGCTGAAGTTCGACGCGTGGGCGCACCACCCGTATCCGGTGTCGCCAAACCTGCCGCCGCTCGCGAAGGTGCGCTACCCGAACGTGACGCTGGAGACGCTGCCGAAGTTCGAGCAGGACCTCCGCCGCTGGTTCCACCGGACGGTTCCGATCTGGATCACCGAGTACGGGCACGAGACGAAGCCGGCTGAGCCGCACGGCGTCACCTACGCGCAGCAGGCGGCATACGCGCGGCAGGCGCTGACGATCGCGCGCAACGACCCGAACGTGCAGATGTTCATCTGGTTCACGTTCCGCGACAGCGTGGGCAACCAGTGGCAAAGCGGTCTCGAGCAGCGTTCCGGCGCCCACAAGCCGGCGTTCGCGGCCTTCTCCGCGCTCGCACGCTTGATCGACGGGACGACGCAGACGGTTCCCGCCGGCGTCGCGCCGAAGGTGACGGTGTACGTGCCGTACCTCAACTACTACGCGCAGGTCGGCTCCGGCATCGGCGTCACCTACAAGGTGTACGACGGCAAGAAGCTGGTCGCCGTCGGACAGCCGGTCGCGACCCTGCGCGCCGACCAGTCGATCACGTTCACCGCGAACTTCAAGCCGGTGAAGAAGCACACGTACACGGTGGTGACGGTGGCGAACGAGCAGAACGGCCACAGCGAGTCGCGTACCGCCGTCCTGCAGGCGTAGGAAGCGAGGCGCGCCGGGCCGCGTGCCTTGGCCTGGCGCGCGGGCGGTCGCGCGGTGGCGGCGCCGCGCGCCCGGACGCCGGGGTCTGACCCGGGTCAGACCCCGGCTCGCGCCGCCGACCGGGATCCGGGGTCGGAGCGGGGCCAGACCCCCTCCGTTCGGTTTGCAGCGGGTTTCACACCTTCGTGACGGCGTCCGCGCCGGTCGGGGTCAGACCCGGGTCTGACCCCCGACGCCTCGCACGAGCCGAAGCACGACGGCGACGGCCACGACCGCGGCCAGGACGCCGGCGCCGGCGACGACGAGGCTCGCGCCCGCGGCGACGTGGGCCGCGGCGAGCAGCATCAGCCCGACGACGAACGAGCCGAGCGCGAGCGCCGTCACGAACGCGCCGCGCCGGAGGAGGACGGGCCGCTCCGTCTCGATCCGGGAGTCCTCGTCGATCGACCACGACGCGAGCTCGGCGGCGAGCAGGAGGAGCGCGCCGGCGGTCGCCGCCCACACGTCCGAGCCGCCGTGACGGCCCGCCGGATAGCCGGCGCCGCACACCAGCACCGCCCAGCCGACGGCGGACGGAGCGCGCAGCGCGAGCGCCGCCGTGAGCACGAGCAGCCCGAGCCCGGCCGCGCCCGCCGCCACCGGCCAGGAGCGGGCGCCGCCCGTCGCCGCGACCGCGCCGGCGCCCGCGAGCGCCGCGACCGCGCCGGACGCGGCGATCAGCCGCGTGCGCGCCAGGCGTAGCGCCTGAACTGCCGCACCTCCTCCACGATCGCCTGCAGCGGCGTTCCCTCTTGCCACTCGACGACGGCGACGCCGGCCGACGTCAGCCGGTGCCGGATCGCCTCGCGCCGCAGCTTCCACAGGTCGAACGCGATCCGCGCGTCGCCCTCCGCCGGCCGCAGCGCGAACGGCACGGGCGAGACGTCGACGACCGCCAGGTCGTAGCCGCGGTTGCGCAGGTCGAGCAGCGCGGCCACCGAGCGCGGGTCGAGCAGCGGCGTGAGCGCGACGACGAGCGCGTTCGGCGGCAGCGTGCGCCGCGGGATCACGTCCAGCTCGCGCCAGTAGTACGAGAGCACGATCTGCGTGTCGATCAGCGCGTCGACGATGCGGTAGAGCTGAGCGACGCCGGTGCCCGGAACGAGCCAGCGCAGGATTCCGCCGAAGCCGATCAGACCGACGCGGTCGCGTCGGCGCAGGTACGCGTCCGCGAGCGCCGCCGTCGCGCGCACCGACAGGTCGAGCGTCCCCGCTCCGCCGGTCCGCGCCTCCGCGAACGAGTCGACGAACAGGATCACGTCCGTGTTCCGCTCCGGATGGCTCTCGTTCACCCAGAGCTCGCCGCGGCGGGCGCTCGCGCGCCAGTTCACGCGACGGAGGACGTCGCCGGGCGCCCACGGCCGGATGTCGGCGAACTCGATGCCGTCGCCCTTCGTCCGTGCCACCTCGTTGCCGGCGAACACCTGCGTCTCGACGGGCCGCACGACGCGCTGCAGCGTCGGCTCGCGCGGATACACCCGCAGCTCGCGCGTCCCCGCGACGACCGCCTCCCACGCGAGCAGACCGGCTGCGTCGCGCGCACGCAGGAACAGCGGGCCAATGGCGTAGCCGCCCCAGCGCGCCGCGCGAAGCGTCAGCGGTAGCTCGCGCTCGACTCCCGGCCGGAGCACGAGCGCCAACGGGTTGTCTCCGTGGGCGACCTCGAGCCCTTGCGGCACCGGCACGTACACGTCGAGACGGTCGACCGGTCCCGCGGCCGCGACCGTGACGCGCCCCGTCACCTCGTCGCCCTCGACGGCGCGCGCGGCGTCGAGGGCGAACGACGCGGTGAGCCGTGGTGTCGCGGCGGACGCGAGCCCGACGCCGAGCGCGAGCAGGAACGGCGCGGCGAGCGCGACGAGCTCCGGCCGGCCGAAGACGAGCGCCGCGAGCAGGCCGACGACGCCGAGCACCGCGTACGACGTCAGCCTCGGCGACGCCGTGCGCGTCACGCGCGCGCGAGATCCTCGGCGGCCGGGGTGGGGACGGTGTCGAGCCGCTCGCGCACGATGTCGTCGGCGGACACGCGACGCACCCAGAGCTCCGGCTTCAGCGTCAGTCGGTGCGCCAGCGCCGGAACGGCGACGGCCTTGACGTCGTCGGGCGTGACGTAGTCGCGGCCGGCAAGCGCCGCGCGGGCGCGCGACAGCTTGAGCAGCGCCAGCGAGCCGCGCGGCGACGCACCCACCTGGACCGACTGCGCCGCGCGGGTGGCGGCGGCGACGTCGACCATGTAGAGGCCGACCGCCTCGGAGACGTAGACGTTCTCGACTGCGGCCTGCATCCGGAGCAGCGTCTCCCGGTCGACGACGGGCGCGATCTCCACCTCGTCGCGCCCGCGCTCGGCGCGCTCGGCGAGCACGCGCCACTCGTCCTCGCGCTCGGGGTAGCCGACGGACATCCGCAGCAGGAACCGGTCGAGCTGGGCCTCCGGCAGCGGGTACGTGCCCTCGTACTCGATCGGGTTCTGCGTCGCGAGGACGAGGAACGGCGGCTGCAGCGGTCGCGTCGTGCCCTCGCTCGTCACCTGCCGCTCCTGCATCGCCTCGAGCAACGCCGCCTGCGTCTTCGGCGGCGCGCGGTTGATCTCGTCGGCGAGCAGGAGGTTGGCGAAGATCGGACCCGGCCTGAACTCGAAATCGGCGTTTCGCTGGTCGAACACCGACGAGCCGGTGACGTCCGACGGCATCAGGTCGGGCGTGAACTGGATGCGCGAGAACTCGAGCGACGTCGCGCGCGCGAACGAGCGCGCCATCAGCGTCTTCGCGAGGCCCGGGTAGTCCTCGATCAGCACGTGCCCGTCGGCGAGCACGCCGAGCATCAGCAGCTCGAGCGCGCCGCGCTTGCCGATCACGGCCTTCTCGACCTCGTCGAGGATCGCGGTCGCGTGCCCGCCGACCTCGTCGAGGTTCATAGCTGCTCCAGGTCGGCGACGAGCGCACGCAGCTCGGCGCGTGGAATCCCCGGGGCGAACCGATCGCCCGGCTCCGGCCGGTCGGGCCGCAGGAGCTCCCACCAGCGGCCGAGCGTTTCGGGGCCGGGGACGCGGCCGGTGCGCGCGAGGCGTGTCTGCGCGATCTCGCGCAGCTGCGGCAGCAGGCGCACGTGCAGATCGTAGGCGGTGCCGATCGCGAGCGTCACCTCGCGCTCGAGCTGGTCGACGTCCTCGAGCCGCGGATCCGAGCGCGCCCGCTCGCGCAGCGCGGCCTCGAACCGCGACGGCTCGCGCGGCGGCAGCGCCTGGCGGAGCTCGGCGAGGACCGCGAACATGAGCAGCGCGCCGAGCGCCAGCTCGTACACGTGCGTCGCGACCGTCCGGTCGCCGGGCAGCGCGAAGGCGAAGTACGCGTACGCGCCGGTGAAGACGACGGCCAGCAATCCGACGTCGAAGCGGTGCGACCTCACGCCGGCGCGCCCTGCAGGTCGTCGCGGATCGCGCGCAGCGCGTCGATCGCGTCGCGCTTCATCGACGAGTCGATCTCGTGGCGGCTGAACTTCGCCTCCTCGAACAGGTCCGTGAGCCGGCCGACGGCGAGCCGCTCCGCCGTCAGCTCGAGCAGCACGCGCCGGAGGTACTCGAGCGGCGTCTCGCTCGCGCGCCGGCCGGCGCCCTGTCGCGCGAGGACGCCCTCCATCCGCGCGTACGCTGCGATCACCGCGCGGCGCGCGTCCGGCTCCGCCTCGAGATCGTCGATCGCGTCGCCGATCGACTGCGACACCTCCTCGGCGAGGTCGCCTTCGGCAGCTTGCGGGAGCGGCGCGAGCGACCCGCGTCTGCGCAGCGACCACCACCAAGCGCCGACCGCGGCGGCGGCCAGCACGAGTGTCGCCCAGAGCACCGGCCACTCGAACCTGGGCTCGGCCGGGCGGGCGTGACCGCCCGGCGGGAGCCGCCTCGGCGCCGACGAGCCGAACAGGTGGAAGTGCGGCAGCGCGTTCCCGAGGTGCGTGTGGTGGCGCACCCACCGGTAGCCGAGACCGATCAGCACGATCACGAACAGGAACGCGAGCGAGCGCGCGACGCGCGCCTGGAAGCTGCGCTGGCCCGACGCGAGACGCTCGTGCGTCTGCTGCAGGTACACCCAGACGGTGTACGGGATCATCAGCACGAACAGGACGAGGAAGACCGACATCATCCAGCTGACGTAGCCGGGCGTCGGCGCCGCCGAGCCGCCGCCGCGGGTCACGCCGCTGTGGCTCGCGTAGGCGACGATGCCGAGCAGCGCGACGAGCGCCACCCCGACGAGCAGCACGCGCCTCGACCGCCCTGCCGCGTTCACGCCTGTCATCCTCGCACTTGGACGACGAACCGCTCGGTTCGTTTGAACGCCGAAGTTAATGTCCGCCCGTGGCCGCCCTCGACGGAAAGCGCGCGATCGTCACCGGCAGCTCGAGCGGCATCGGCGCGGCGACCGTGCAGGCGCTCCAGGCGGCCGGCGCGCGCGTCGTCGGCGGCTCGCGTTCGACCGACCCGCCGCTCGACGTGCGCGACCGCGCGAGCTGCGAGGCGTTCGTCCGCCATGCCCTCGGCGAGCTCGGGGGCGTCGACGTCCTCGTCAACAACGCCGGCCTGGCGCGCGGGCGCGACCCCGCCTGGGAGGCGAGCGAGGAGGACGAGGTCGAGGTGATCGAGACGAACGTGCTCGGGCTCATGCGCATGACGCGCCTGTGCATGCCGGCGCTGATCGACAGCGGCGCCGGGCACATCGTGAACCTCGGCAGCGTCGCCGGCATCTGGTCCTACGCCAACGGCTCGTCGTACGTCGCGTCGAAGTTCGCCGTGCACGGCTACACGCGTGCGCTGCGCGACGACCTGCACGGCAAGCCGGTGCGCGTCACCAACATCGCGCCGGGTCTCGTCGGCGACACGCGCTTCTCGCAGGTGCGCTTCCACGGCGACGAGGAGAAGGCGCGCGCGGTGTACGCCGACGTCGCGCTCGGCGGAGCGCTCGGGCCGCAGGACGTCGCCGACTGCATCCTGTTCGCGCTCACGCGGCCGCCGCACGTGAACGTCGACGAGATCGTCCTGATGGCGCTCGCCCAGACGTCGGGCGGCAACATCCTGCGCGAGTCGAGCTAGACGCGTCGGCGCTCGAGCGTGCGCACGTCGCGCGAGAGCAGCACGGCGGCCGTCGCGACCGCCGTCAGCGCGGCCGCGCCGAGAAACGCGCTCCGGTAGCCGACCGCCGCCCCGACCGCACCCGCCAGCGCAAGGGCGATCGGCTGCAGGACCCACGAGCCGAGCGCGTCGTACGACGTCAGCCGCGAGAGCAGCTCGCCCGGGATCTCCTGCTGCATCGTCGTGTCCCAGAGCACGCCGAAGATCTCGACGCACCACCCCGTGGTGAACGCGGCGAGCACGACCACCGGCAGCGCCTCCGGCCGCGCGAAGGCGAGCTCGACGAACACGACGCCGAAGGCGCCGAAGGTCGCCGTGCGCAGGATGCGGCGCGGGCGCCAGCGCAGCATGACGGCGCCGCTCAGCACGAAGCCCGCAGTCTCCGCGGCGAGGATCGTGCTGAAGCCCGCCGGGCCGTGCAGGTGCCGCTTCGCGACCTGCGGACCGAGCACGTTGACGACGCCCGTCAGGAGCGCGTTGACGACCGCGAACTGCAGCACGATCGCCCACAGCCACGTCCGCCCCCAGAACTCGCCCCAGCCGGCACGGATGTCGCGGAGGACGCTCGTCGTCTCCACGCGCTCGGCCGCGCGCGTGCTCATGCGTGCGAGCGCTGCGGCCGCAACCACGTAGGTGACGGCGTCCGCGGCGATCGCGATGCCCGGCGACGCGGCCGCGACGACGAGGCCGCCGATCGCGGTGCCGACGATGTTCGTCGCGTTGAGCCCGAGCCGCAGCGCCGCGTTCGCCTGCTGCAGCAGCGGGCCCGGCACCGTCTGCGGCACCAGCCCGGAGCTCGCCGGGAAGAAGAACGCGGACGACGCGCCGTTGACGGCCGCGAGCGCGGCGAGCTCCCACACGCGCGCGTTGCCCGCGAGCAGGAGCGCCGCCGCCGCGGCCTGGCTCGCGGCACTGACGAGATTCGAGCCGACCATGACGAGGTGGCGCGGCAGCCGGTCGCCGAGCGCGCCGCCGACGAGCAGCAGCACGATCACCGGCACCTGGCGCGCCGCGAGGACGTACCCGATGTCGGACGGCGAGCCGTGGAGCGTGTTGAGGACGGCGAACGCGAGCGCCACCGGCGCCATCGCGCTGCCGAGCATCGAGATCGTCCGACCCGCGAACAGGAGCCGGAACTCCCGCTCGCGCAACGGCCCGAGGCGGATCACGCCGGGCGGGTCTCCCAGTAGCGCTTCAGCCCGAGCCAGCTCTGCCAGAACGGCGCCACGCGGTCGTAGGCGTCGGCGTCGTCGCCCGCGTCGGCGAGCGCCGCCGCGACGAACTCGTCCTGGCTCATCCCGCCGCGCACGCGCGCGGCCCACCGGTCGAGCTCCGCGTCGAGCCGGTCGAGATGCGACGCGACGTCGTCGTGCACACCGAAATGGATCAGCGCGAGCCGGTCCGGCCCGCGGCGGCGGATCTCTGCCGCCGTCTCGTGCCACGCCTCGACGTCGAGGTCCGGCGGCGGGGAGACCGGCAGCACGTACTCGGCGCCGGGCATCCGCACGCCCGTCGCGTCGCCCGCGAGCAGCGTCCCGTCGCGCAGGTAGCTCACGTGGTGCGAGGCGTGCCCGACGGTCGGGAACGCGTCCCAGCCGAGCACGTCGCCCTCCGCGAGACGCACGTTTCGTTCGGGCACCGGCAGCAGCTCGCCCCAGAGCGGGTCGAACAGCTCGCCGTAGAGGCGGCGCGCCGAGCGCTCGAGACGCGACGGGTCGACCAGGTGCGGCGCGCCGACCGGCGACACCCACACGACGAGGTCCTCGTGCCGCCGCACGAGCGTTCCCGCCGCACCGGCGTGGTCGAGGTGGATGTGCGACAGCAGCAGGTGCCGCACGTCGCGCAGCTCGACGCCGTGTGCGGCGAGGCCCGCGTCGAGCGCATCGACCGTCGAGGCGGGACCGCAGTCGAAAAGCGCCGGCCCGTCGTCGGTCTCGACGAGGTAGACGCCGATCGCCTGCGGGCGGCTCCCGAAGTGGAGGTCGATCGGCTGCACGCCCAGGGCTACCGGATGCGTGCCGGCGTGCGCTCCAGCGCCGCCTCGAGGTCGGCGACGAGGTCGGAGGCCGACTCGATTCCCACCGACAGCCGCACGAGGTTGCCGGGCGGCGCGAAGGGCGCACCGGCGGTCGACGCGTGCGTCATCCGCGCCGGGTGCTCGATCAGGCTCTCGACGCCGCCGAGCGACTCCGCGAGCCGAAACAGCTTCGTGCGCGCGACGAGCTCGACCGCCTCGTCGTCGCTCGCTGCCAGGAACGACACCATCCCGCCGTAGTCGCGCATCTGCGCGCGCGCGACCGCATGCCCCGCGTGGTCGGGGAGGCCCGGGTAGAAAACGCGTTCGACGGCGTCGTGGCCCTGCAGGAGCTCGACGACGGCGCGCGCGTTCTCGCAGTGCTGGCGCATGCGGACGGCGAGCGTCTTCAGGCCGCGCAGCACCAGCCAGCAGTCGAACGGTCCCGGAACCGCGCCGAGCGACTTCTGCAGGAAGTAGAGGCGCTCCGCGAGCGCGTCGTCGCTCGTCGCGACGAACCCGCCGACCGTGTCGCTGTGGCCGCCGAGGTACTTCGTCGTCGAGTGGACGACGGCGTCTGCGCCGAGGTCGAGCGGCTGCTGCAGGTACGGGGTCGCAAACGTGTTGTCGACGACGAGCAGCGCGCCGGCGGCGTGAGCCGCATCGGCCGCCTTGCGGATGTCGACAACGTTCAGTAACGGGTTCGACGGCGTCTCGACCCACACGAGCCGGGTCCGCTCGTCGAGGTGGGAGGCGAGGTTGTCGTCGAACTCGGCGGCCGGGACGTACGTGAACTCGTAGCCCTTCGGCTCGTACACCTGCGACGTCATGCGGTACACGCCGCCGTAGACGTCGGCGATCAGGACGACCCGCTGCCCCGGGTCGACGAGATGCATCAGCGTCGTCGTGGCGCCCAGGCCCGAGCCGAACGCGATCCCGTGGCTCGCGTTCTCGAGCGAGGCGAGCGCCTCCTGCAGCGCCGTGCGCGTCGGGTTCGCGACCCGCGCGTAGTCGAAGCCCTTGTGCACGCCGACCGCCTCCTGCACGAAGGTCGACGTCTGGTAGATCGGCGTGACGACCGCGCCCGTCGCCGGGTCCGGCTCCTGGCCGACGTGGATCGCACGCGTCTCGAAGTCCATGTCAGGAGGTTAGTCGGGCGCCGAGCCAGCGCGCGAGGCTGCGCAGCGGCCGCTCGATCGCGACCGGCTTTCCCTCCCACCAGACGCCCTTCACGTGCAGCACCCCTGCCTTGCGGTCGTGCACGGGCTCGATGCGCCCGACGACGCGGTCGCCCGCGAGGATCGGCAGGACGTAGTAGCCGTACTGCCGCTTCTCCTGCGGGACGTACATCTCGAGCCGGTAGAAGAAGCTCCACAGCGCCTCCGCGCGGTCGCGGTCGTGCACGAGCTGGTCGAAGGGCGAGAGGAACGTGGTGCGGCGCGGCACGGGGCCGTCCTCCGCCTCCGGGTGCGCGACCAGCCTCCCGCGCTCGAGCTTGACGCCGAGTGCGCGGAAGCGCTTCTCTTCGAGCACGCGCTTGGCTTCGGGCCACGGCGGGACGTCGACCTGCGGGTACCAGCGTCCGGCGAGGTCCCAGACGCGCTGCTTGCCGCGGCGGCCGACGACGGCGACCTCGCCGCGCGCGTTCAGGACCTGCAGCATCAGACCGACCTGGCGGTTGCCCCACCAGCGGTGGTCGTCGAAGGTCGTGTGCGTGTCGATCTCGCGCGAGAGCAGCGGCCCGCGCCGCTCGAGCTCGCGCAGCACGTACCTGCGGAAGGACGCGTGCTCCTGCAGGTACGCGTCGATGCGGCGATCCAGCGGGCGGTCGTCGCGGCGCATGCGCGCGAGCAGCAGCGGCAGGTCCTCGGCGGGCCAGAGGAACGCGTTCCACTCGATCAGCTTGCGCTCCTCCCAGAGCAGACGGTCGAGCTCGGCGCGGTCGTAGCCGTGGCCGAGCCTGCTCCACAGCACGAGGTGCTGCGGCGGCGCGACGGTCGAGATTGGGTCGAGCTGCAGGAAGCCGAGCCGGCGGACCGTGTCGAGCACTCCCTGCGCCGAGCAGTCGAGCAGCTGCGCACGCACCGCGATCCGGCGCGCCTCCGCGACCCCGACCTCACGCATGCTCGACCCGCTCGAGGCCGAGTGTGCGCGCGAGCCGCGCCGCAGCCCGCTCGAGCTTCGCGTCGACGGCGCGCGCCCGCGGTTCCGCCGTGAAGCGGCGGACGCGCAGCACGCCTTCTGCCCGGTCCGCCTTCAGGTCGGCGCGGCCGAGGAACCGGTCGCCCGCGAGCAGCGGGAGCACGTAGTAGCCGTAGACCCGCTCGTGCTCGCGCTTGTACACCTCGATCACGTGCCGGAACCCGAACAGCCGCACGAGCAGCGGACGGTCCCACAGCAGGTTGTCGAACGGGCAGACGAGCGTCGGCGGCGCCAGGTCGCCTCCGAGCCCGGCCTCCGGCGAGACGTAGAACGGCGGCCCGTCGTCGTCCACGTGCACCTCCCGCAGCCTTCCCTCGTCGACGAGCGCCAGCAGGTGGTGGTGCAGCCGCGCCCGGCCGCCCTTCAGCCGCCAGTGCTCGCGGATCGCCGCCTCCGTCAAGGCGCCGCGCGCGCGCACCGCGAGCAGCGCCAGCTCGCGCAGCGTCTCCTCCTCGCTCGGCACCGGCGCGTCGAGATACGCGCGCGGGATCACGCGCTCGGCCAGGTCGTAGCGGCGCTGGAAGCTCTGACGGCCGGCGATCACGAGCACGCCGCGGTCCCAGAGCGCCTCCAGCACCATCTTCGCCGGCTTCCAGTTCCACATGCCGCCGCTGCCGGCGCCCTCGAAGTCGCGCGAGCCGAGCGGTCCTTCAGCGCGGATGCGCTCGAGGATCGGCTCGACCAGGTCGGCGTGCTCGCGCAGCGCGCGGTCGTGCGAGCCCCAGTGTCCGCCTCCCTGCATCGTGCGCCGGAAGTGCGGCCAGAGCTCGATCGGCAGCAGCGACGCCTCGTGCGCCCAGTACTCGAAGACGCGGCCGTCGGTCAGCAGCCGGGGGACGACGCCCTCGTCGAAGGCGCCGACGCGCGACGACAGCGTGAGCCTGTGCGCGCGCTCGACGGTCGCGATCGAGTCGAGCTGTACCGCCGTCAGGCGGCGGATCTCCGCCTCCACCTCCGCCTCGCCGGCGCGGCGGAAACGCCGGCTGAAGCGCTGTGCGGCGACGACGAGGCGCCGGACCTGCGCGAGCGTGACCGTGGTGGATGCGGTCGCCACGTGGCTGAGAACGTAGCCGCCGCCTCGAATCGTCCGGCGACGGGCGGGGGCCGGGCCGGCGCCCGACCCCCGCCGATCGCTACGCGCTCAGCGCGTCGCCTTCTTCGCCGCGCTGCGGGCCTTCCCGGCGGCCTGCTGGGCCTTGCCCTTCGCGACCTGGGCCGCGCCCTTCGCCTCGGTGGAGGTGCTGCCGGCGGTGTGTCCTGCGGAGCCCTTCGTCTTCCCGGCCGCCTCGTTCGCCTTCCCCTTCACGCGCTGCATCCGGTCGCCCATCTGGGCCTCCTTTCGCGTTCCTACCGGCACAACGCCGCAGCGCCGCGATCCGTTGCGTCGCGCACGGTTGCCGTCCGTTACCGCGCGTGCGCGAGGTAGTCGAGCAGGTCGCTGCGGGTGAGGACGCCGATCGGGCGGCCGGCGTCGGCGACGACCACGGCGTTCGTCCCGCCGGTCAACGCGGTGACGATGTCGTCGACGGACGCGGTCGCCTCGACGGCGGCGAGCGGCGCCTGCATGGCCGCCGCCACGTCCTCGTGCAGAGCGTCGGGGTTCCTGAACACGCGCTCGAGCAGGTCACGGTCCTGCAGCGATCCGATCACGTCGGCGAGCGACGACACGTCGCCGTTCGTCTCCGCTCCGCCCACGCCGTCGTCGCGCGGCTCCGTCGAGGCGACGCCGCGCACGACCGGCAGCTGCGACACCGAGTAGCGCTCCATCAGCTCGATCGCCTCCGACACCTTCTGGTGGGCTGCGATCGTCAGCAACGGCGGCGTCTCGACGTGCTTGGCGTGCAGCAGCTCGCGCACCGTCGGCGCCGGCGCGGAGCGCTCAAGGAACCCGTGCTCGATCATCCAGTTGTCGTCGAGAAACTTCGACAAATAGTTGCGTCCCGAGTCGGGGAGGATCGTCAGCACGTGCGCGCCCGCGGGCAGCGAGGCCGCGTAGCGGAGCGCGCCCGCGATCGTCGAGCCGGACGATCCGCCCACGAGCAGTCCCTCCTCGCGCGCGAGCCGGCGGGCGGCGAGGAACGACTCGCGGTCCGAGACGCGAATCCACTCGTCGACGACGTCCGGATCCATCGTCTCGGGCCACGTGTCCTTGCCGATGCCCTCCACCAGGTACGGGTGCAAGTCGCTCTCGCTGCGGGCGGTGTAGATCGAGCCCTCGGGGTCGACGCCGACGATCTTCACCTCCGGCTTGCGCTCCTTGAAGTAGCGGCCGACGCCGCTGATCGTGCCGCCGGTCCCGACGGAGACGACGATCGCGTCGAGCTCGCCGCCGGTCTGCTCCCAGATCTCCGGCCCGGTCGTGCGGTAGTGCGCCTCCGGGTTCGCCATGTTCGAGTACTGGTCCGGTTTGAAGCCGCCGGGGATCTCCTCGGCGAGCCGCGAGGAGACCGAGTAGTAGGACTCCGGCGAGTCGTGGTCGACGGCCGTCGGCGTGATCACGACCTCGGCGCCGTAGCCGCGCAGCATCGCGATCTTCTCCTGGCTCATCTTGTCGGGCATGACGAAGATGCAGCGGTAGCCCTTGCGGGCCGCGGCGATCGCAAGTCCCACGCCGGTGTTCCCCGACGTCGGCTCGACGATCGTGCCGCCCGGTCGCAGCTTCCCCTCGCGCTCCGCCGCCTCGATCATCGCGAGCCCGATCCGGTCCTTGTTCGACCCGCCGGGGTTGAGGAACTCGAGCTTCGCCAGGATCGTCGCGGGAACTCCGCGCGAGACGCGGTCCAGGCGCACGACCGGCGTGCCGCCGACGAGGTCGATCAGCGTGGGGTACTCGCGGGGCACGCGGGCGGAAGCCTAGCTCCGCCTCCGGCGTTGCACCGTGAAACGAGACCACGGGAGGGTGCATGAAGATCGCGGCGATCGGCAGGGGAAACGTCGGCGGCGGCCTGGCGCGGCTGTGGCGGGCCGCAGGTCACGACGTCACCGAGATCGGACGGGAGGGCGGCGACGTCTCGGACGCCGATGTCCTCCTCGTCGCGGTGCCGTCGGACTCGATCGCGGAGGCGCTCGGCAAGGTGGAGGGTCTCGAGGGGAAGGTGGCGATCGACGCGACCAACGCGTTCGGCGGCCGGAACGACGAGTTCCCGTCGCTCGCGCACGAGGTGAAGTCGATCACGCGCGGGCCGGTGGCGAAGTCGTTCAACCTCAACTTCGCCGTCCTCTACGACCGCATCGCGGCTGAGGACGTGCCGCCCTCGAACCTGTACGCGGCCGACGAAGAGGCGCGCGGCGTGACCGAGCAGCTGATCCGCGACGCCGGCTACGAACCCGTCTACGCCGGCGACCTCGGACAGGCGCGCGCGCTCGAGGAGATGCTCTCGGTCCTGATGGCGGTGAACCGGGCCGGGCTCGGCGCGCACTTCTACCGGTTCTACGCGCCGTAGCGAGCGGTCGGCGCGTCGGCCGCGTCGCGGAAGGGCCGCGGCGCGGCCGACACCTTCGGGATCGCGACGCGCGCGATGGTCGAGAACTCCTGCGGGCGGCACGCCTGGCAGATGTTCGCGTCGCAGGCGACGGAGAGGAAGACGAACGCTTCCTCCATCGTGAATCGCCACTCGTCCACGAGGAAGCGCGCGGCCTCCTCGACGGCTCGGTCGAGCGCTTCCGTGAAGTCGGGGCCGGCGGTGCCGTGCACGACCCAGCGGTCGGCGAGGTCGGTGACCGGCCACGTTCCGTGCCTGCCCTTCAGCAGACCGACGCGGATCGTCACCTCGCCGGCGATCTCGACGCCGGTGAAGCAGACCTCTCCGTCGCCCATCGAGGCGTGCATGTCCCCGATCGCGAGCATCCCTCCCCGCTGGCGCACCGGCAAGTAGACGGTCGCGCCGGGGCCGTGCAGGTGGTCGTCGAGGTTGCCGCCGTGCTCGCCCGCGAAGCCGTTGTGGATCGTGTCGCGGTCGGTCGCGACGCCGATCACGCCGACCATCGGCCGCAGCGGGAACGAGATGCGGTCGTTCATGTGGATGGTGTCGCCGTCGACGCGGAAGACCTGCGTCAGCGGCGCGCGCACCTGTTCGATCAGCTGGCCGATGCCGGGTATCAGCGTCGCGAAGCCGCGCTCGGCCGGACGCACCTGCAGCAGCTCCACGACGAGCGAGTCCCCGGGCTCGGCGCCGCGCACGGCAAGCGGTCCCGTCGCGCCGTTGACGCGCTCGAGGTCGATCTCTGTCACGAGATCCTCCTCCGACCGGATCTGGCCGGTGAAGCAGTCGTTCGTCTCCAGCGTCACGATCGCGCCTGGGTCGACCTCGAGCACCGGCGTCATGTCGGGCGAGAAAGCCCAGACGACGTCGTCGCGCCCGATCCGGTGCGTCGCTTCCGCCGTCATCAGTGCCGGAAGTGGCGGCGGCCGGTGAACACCATCGCCGCGCCCGCGGCCTCGACGGCCGCGACCACGTCGTCGTCGCGCCGCGACCCGCCCGGCTGCGCGATCGCGCTCACGCCGGCCTCGAGCGCGAGCTGCGGGCCGTCCGCGAACGGGAAGAACGCGTCGCTCGCGAGAACCGCGCCCGTGAGCTCGTGACCGTGGGCGCGAGCCTTCTCCACCGCGATTCGCACCGCGTCCACTCGGCTCATCTGGCCCGCTCCGACGCCGACCGTCTGCAGGTCGCGCGCGATCACGATCGCGTTCGACGACACGTGCTTGCAGACGCGCCACGCGAACAGCAGGTCGCCCCACTGGCTCTCTGTCAGCGAGCCGCAGACGACGCTCATCGTCTCGCGGTTCTGCACGTCGGCGTCGCGCCCCTGCACGAGCAGCCCGCCGAGCACGCGCCTGAAGTCGCGCTCGCCCGGCGTCTCGGCGCGGCGCTCGCCGTCGGACAGAATGCGCAGCGCCTTCTTCGTCCGCAGCGCCGTCACCGCCGCCTCGTCGTACGCGGGTGCGTGCAGCACCTCCACGAAGTGCTCGGCGATCCGTGCCCCGAGCGCCCCCGTCACCGGCCGGTTGAGCAGCGCGACGCAGCCGAACGCCGACACCGGATCCGCGGCGAGCGCGCGTTCCCACGCATCCTCGATCGTCGCCGCGACCGCAACGCCGCACGGGTTCGCGTGCTTGACGATCACGGCGGCGGGCAGCGTGAACTCGCGCAGCACGCGCCGGCCGCCCTCGAGGTCGACGAGGTTGTTATAGGAGAGATCCTTGCCGCCGAGCTGCTCGACCTGCGACAGCAGGTGGCGGCGCGCGCCGGCTTCCGCGTAGTAGGCGGCGGCCTGGTGCGGGTTCTCGCCGTACGACAGATCCGCGACCTTCGTGAAGGCGAGGACGAGCTGCTCGGCAAACGCCTCCGTCTCGGCGAACCAGCTCGCGATCGCGGCCTCGTACGCCGCCGTGGTCGCGAAGGCGGCGCGCGCGAGCGCACGTCGCGTCTCCGCACGCACCTCGCCGTGCTCGCGCAGCTCCTGCAGCACGGGCTCGTACTGCTCCGGCGCCGACAGCGCCGCCACGTGCGCGAAGTTCTTGGCGGCGGCACGGAGCATCGACGGTCCGCCGACGTCGATCATCTCGACGACCTCCTGTTCGGAGGCGCCGCGGCGGCCGGCGACCGAGGCGAACGGATAGAGGTTGACGCAGACGAGGTCGATCGGATCGATCTCGTGCTCCGCCAGCGTCTCGGCGTCGTCGTCGACGTCGCGCCGCGCGAGGATGCCTGCGTGGATCCGCGGATGCAGCGTCTTGACGCGGCCGCCGAGCATCTCCGGCGCCGCCGTCACCTCCTCGACGCGCGTGACGTCGACGCCTTCCGCCTCCAGGTGCGCGGCGGTGCCGCCCGAGGACACGATCTCCCAGCCGAGGGCCGCGAGGCCGCGCGCCAGCTCGGCGACGCCCCGTTTGTCCCACACGCTCAGGAGCGCGCGAGGCACAGGTCGCTCACCACCTTCGGCAGCAGGCGGTGCTCGGCGTCGTGGATGCGCGCGACGAGGGTCTCGCGCGGCTCGACCGGCACCTCGACCTGTGCGATCACCTCACCGGTGTCGAGGCCCTCGTCGACGTAGTGCACCGTCACGCCCGTCGTCTCGACGCCTGCGGCCAGCGCGTCGTCGATCGCGTGCGCACCCGGAAAGCGCGGCAGCAGCGAGGGGTGGACGTTGACGATCCGGCCGGGGAAACGGTCGAGGAACGGCTTGGTCAGCAGGTGCATGTAGCCGGCGAGCACGACGAGCTCGATGCCGTGCTCCTCGAGCCACGTCGCCATCACGAGGTCGCGCTCGGAGCGATCGGCGTGGCACGCGAGCGAGAACGTCGCCGCCGGCACGCCCGCCTCGCGCGCGCGCACGAGCGCGAACGCGTCCTTGCGGTTGGACGCGACCGCGGCGACCGGCAGCCCGGCGTCGAGCAGCGCCTGCAGGTTCGTTCCGTTGCCGGAGACGAGAACGCCGATCACGTCACGCGGCCGATGACGAGGTCGCCCGGAGCCGGTTCGGCGACCACGGCGCACCAGCCGATGCCGAGGTTGAAGACGCGTCGCAGCTCGTCCTCGGCGACGTGCCGGGCGAGCCAGCCGAAGACCGGCGGGCGCCGCCACGCGCTCCAGTCGATCTCGGCCTCGCGCCCCGCCGGCAGGACGCGCTCGAGGTTTCCGAGGATGCCGCCGCCCGTGACATGGACGAACGCCTTGGCGCGCCGGCGCAGGCGCCGCGCGACGTCGAGGTAGAGGCGCGTCGGCGCGAGCAGGTCGTCGCCGTCGTAGTCCTCCTCCTCCAGTATGCGCCGCAGCAGCGTGAAGCCGTTCGCGTGCACGCCGCTCGAGGGGAAGCCGACGAGGGCGTCGCCGGCGGCGATCGTCGAGCCGTCGATGACGTCGCCGCGCGCGACGACGCCCACGCAGGTCCCAGCGAAGTCCAGCTCGCCCTCGGCGTAGATGCCCGGCAGCTCTGCCGTCTCGCCGCCGACGAGCGCGACGCCGGCCTCGCGGCAGACGGCGGCCGCGCCGTCGACGAGTTCCGCCACCTCGTCGAGCGAGATGGTGTTCGCCGCGACGTAGTCGAGCAGCACCAGCGGCTCGGCGCCGCAGGTCGCGACGTCGTTGATGCAGTGGGCCGCGAGGTCGGCGCCGCACGCGCGCAGCCGTCCGCGCTCGCGCGCGAGGATCAGCTTCGTGCCGACGCCGTCGGTGGAGGCGGCGAGCAGACGGTCGTCGTCGAGCGGGTGCAGCCCGGCGAACGCGCCGAAGCCCGTCGCCCCCGTCGACTGCACCGCGGCGCGCAGCCGCTCGACCACCGACCCCGCGGTCGCGAGCGAGACCCCGGCCGCCGCGTAGCTGTGCTGCGTGCTCCCCAGGAGGCGGAGTCTACGACCGTGGCCGGAAGGCGCTGCCGGTGCTAGACGAACCGCTCGCCGTGCAGCTCGGGCCTGCCTTCGGGGCCGCCGGGGACGAATCTGACGAGCGTCTCGCCGACCATCACCGCGCCGCCGTCGCTGTCGACGCCGAGGATGTCGGCGAGCGCGCCCGCCTTCGCCTCCGGCTCGTCGGCGCGCAGCTGCAGCTCCGCCAGTTGCAGCTCCGACGACTCCGCGAGCATCTCCTCGATCCACTCGCGCGGTGGATGGATCTCGAGGCGGTAGCCGGCGTTGGTGGCGACGAACGTGCGCCGTCCGCCGTGCTCCTGCACGCGCAGGTTCCATTGCATCGCGCGTCCGAGCACCGCCTGGAACTCGTCCTCGTCGAGCGCGACTCCGAGGTGGTCGACGCGGGGTAGCCGCCAGTGGCCCGGCTGGACGACGACGTTCACGGCGCCGCGCTCCAGCTCGGAGAGGCGCAGCTTGAAGCCGTCCCGGTCGAGCTTGTCCCACGACACGCCCGACTCGATCGCAACGTGGTCGTCACCCACGCGGCCGTACCGTGCGACGAGGTGGAAGCCGAGCTTCCCGAGGTAGCGCGCCTCGACCTCGCGCAGCTCCGACGTCACGAGGTGGTAGTGGAAGAGCTGCACGCCTCTAGTCTTCCAGCGCCGTGAGCTCGCCGTCGCTGCTCAGCCCGTGGAGCTTCGAGCCGCTCCAGATCGTGCCGACGGTGGTCGTCGCAGTGCTGTACGTGCGTCGCTGCCGGACGCTCGCGCGCGAGGGGCGGCCGGTGCCCGGCTGGCGCCGCTTCTCGTTCTGGACGGGGATCGCGCTCGTCGTCCTCGCGCTCAACTCGCCGCTCGACTACCTCGGCGAGCACGACTTCTTCTTCATGCACATGCTCCAGCACGTCGTCCTCGGGGACCTCGCGCCGCTCTGTTTCGTGGCGGGGATGACCGGGCCGATCCTGCGGCCGGTCCTCGCGCTTCCGGTCGTCGACCGGTTGCGCGTGCTCACGCATCCGCTCGTCGCGTTGCCGGTGTGGGCGGTCGACCTGTACGTGTGGCACATCCCGTTCCTCTACGACGGCGCGCTGCACCACGACGCCGTGCACGCGCTGGAGCACTTCATGTTCTTCACCTGCGGCTGCCTGATCTGGGAGCCGGTGCTCGAGACGCTGCCGGCGCCGCAGTGGTTCGGGACCGGGACGAAGATCGGCTTCATCTTCGCCGTGCGCCTGATCGAGACCGTGCTCGGCAACGTCTTCATCTGGTCGTCCAGCGCGTTCTACGGGGTGTACCGGCACGCGCCGGAGTGGGGGATCACGCCGGTGCACGACCTCAACCTCGGCGGCGTCGTGATGATGGCGGAGGGCTCGATCGTGACGCTCGGCGTCCTCGTCTGGCTGTTCCTCAGGATGGCCGCCGAGGGAGAGCTGCGCCAGCAGCTGCTCGAACAGGGGCTCGACCCGCGGCAGGTCAACCGCGCCGTCCGGTACGGGCGCGCGAAGGATCTCGGCGTCTCGCGCTGAATCTTGCGGCAAACGCCACGAGGAGGTCACCGATGGAGAATCCGAGCGAGTCCGAGACGCGCGCCCATTACGGCAACGTCGGCCCGAACTGGGGGCCGAACTGGCCCGCGGGCGCACGGTTGCCGATGCCCGGCAACGCCGAGTGGTTCTGGTGGGTCGTCAGCGCCGTGATCGTCGCGATCGTGGCGGGCGTCTCCAGCCTGGTGAACGCGCCGGAGTGGGTCGACTTCGTCAAGTGGACGACGTCCGCGTACCTCATCTCGCGCGGCATCGCGAAGGCCTCGCGCGTGCTCGAGCAGTAGCCGCTACGGAACCGGCTCGAACCTGAGCTTCGCCGCGTCCGCCGGGACGCGCGTCGGGTAGTCGCGCGTCAGGCAGGCGCGGCAGAGCGCGCCCTCGGGACGGCGGGTCGCCGCCTGCAGCCCCGCGAGTGACAGGTAGGCGAGGCTGCTCGCGCCGATCGCCGCGCGCACTCCGTCGACGGTCGCGTGCGCGGCGATCATCTCGTTCTCCGACGCGAGGTCGATGCCGTAGAAGCACGGTGCGACGACCGGCGGCGACGAGATCCGCACGTGCACCTCGGCCGCGCCGGCGTCGAACAGCATCTGCACGATCTGCCGCGTCGTCGAGCCGCGCACGATCGAGTCGTCGACGACCACCAGCCGCTTCCCGCGCACCTCAGCCAACGGGTTGAACTTCATGCGAATCCCCTGCTCGCGCATTCCCTGCTCCGGCTGGATGAACGTGCGCCCGACGTAGCGGTTCTTGATCAGCCCCTCGCTGAACGGGATTCCGGTCGCGCGCGCGAAACCGATCGCCGCCGGTGTGCCCGAGTCCGGGATCGGCAGCACGAGGTCGGCGTCGACCGGCGCCTCGGCGGCGAGCCGCGATCCCATCCGCACGCGCGCGGCGTGCACCTCGACGCCCGCGAGGCGCGTGTCCGGGCGCGCGAGGTAGAAGAACTCGAAGATGCAGAGCGCGCCGCGTTCGGCAGGCTCGACGGCCTGCACGACGCGCACGCCCTCGTCGTCTGCGAGCACGAGCTCGCCGGGGCGCACCTCGCGCTCCAGCTCGGCGCCGACGAGGTCGAGCGCGCACGTCTCGGACGCGACGACGGGGTCGCCCCCCAGCCGCCCGAGCACGAGCGGCCGGAACCCGTGCGGGTCGCGGAACGCGAACAGCGTCCCCTCCGCCAGCCCGACGACGGTCGCCGCGCCCTCGAGCCGCGCGAGCGCCGCCACGATCGCCTGCTCGAGCGGACGCGCGTCGTCGGCGATCAGGGCCGCGACCACCTCCGAGTCCGAGGTGGAGGCGAGGCGCTTGCCGACCGCCGCGCGCAGCTCGGCGGCGTTGACGAGGTTGCCGTTGTGGCCGATCGCGACCGTGCGCGCGCGGCCGTGGTGCAGCAGCGGCTGCGAGTTCGCCCATTCGTTGCCGCCGGTCGTCGAGTAGCGCGTGTGCCCGATCGCGAGGTCACCGCGCAGCGCGGACAGGCTGCGCTCGTCGAACACCTGCGGCACGAGGCCGAGGTCGCGCAGCGCAGTCAGGCGGCTGTCCTCGCTGACGGCGATGCCGGCGGACTCCTGCCCGCGGTGCTGGAGCGCGTAGAGGCCGAAGTAGGTGAGGCGCGCGACGTCGCGCGTCGGCGCGCGGATCCCGAAGACGCCGCACATCTACGCGACAGTCCCGAGCTCGACCGCGTCGCGCCACTCCGGTGCCTGCGCGCCGGCGACGACGACGCCCTCCGCGTCCGGTTGCGAACCGGTCGGTGCGAGCTCGCGGCCCGACCACGTCGCGGCCTCGCGCAACGCCAGCTCGACGCCGCCGTCGGAGACGTCGTGCGCGAGCGAGAACCGATGCGCGTTGCGCCAGACGAACTCGACGAGACGGGCGCCGCGGCCGCGCAGCAGCCAGACGGTGTCGCCGCTGCGCCAGCCGGTGGGGACGCGTCGCAGGTCGCGGACGAGACCGACGCAGCCGACCACCGGCGTCGGCGGGATCGAGCGGCCGCCCGTCTCGTTGTACAGCGAGACGTTTCCGGAGACGACGGGGATTCCGAGCTCCGCGGCGGCGGCTGCTATTCCCTCGACCGCCTGCTCGAGCTCCCACGCGACCGTGGGCTTCTCGGGATTGCCGAAGTTGAGGCAGTCGGTGAGCGCGAGCGGTTCTCCGCCAACGCACGCCACGTTCAACGCAGCCTCCATCACGGCGCCCCAGCCGGCCGCGAGCGGATCGCGCTCGCCGAGGCGCGGGCCGTCGAGCGACACGGCGATGCCGCGCGTGCCCTCGACGCGCAGCACCGCCGCGTCGAGGCCGGGGCGGCGCACCGTCCGCGATCCGACGAGGTGGTCGTACTGCTCGAACACCCAGTTCTTCGGTTCGTTGTTGACCGCCGCGACGGGCGCAGCCGCGACGGGCCGCGGCGCGGGGTCGAGCGCGTAGCGGGGGCACTCGTCCGTGAGGAGCGCGGCGGGGATCGACCCGACGAGCTCGTCGTCCCACCAGGCGCGCAGCTCTCCGTGCTCCGCGACCTCGCCGACCACCGTGCACGGGAGCTCCCAGCGCGCGCACACCGCGCGCACGTCGTCGACGCGGTCGCGCGCGACGACCGCCACCATCCGCTCCTGCGACTCGGAGATCATCACCTCCCACGGCTCGAGGTCGGGCTCGCGCAGCGGCACGCGGTCGAGGTGGACGTCGACGCCCGTGCCGTCGCGCGCCATCTCGGACAGGCTCGAGGCGAGCCCTGCGGCGCCGCAGTCCTGCAGCGAGACGACGAGGTCGCGCTCCACCAGCTCGAGCGACACCTCGATCAGCGCCTTGCCGCGAAACGGGTCGCCGATCTGCACCGACGGCCGCTTCTCGCCGGAGCCGTCGAGGTCCTGGGAGGCGAGCACCGACGCGCCGCCGATGCCGTCGCGGCCGGTCAGCGCGCCGTAGAGGACGACCGCGTTGCCTGCTCCGCGTGCCTTCGCCGTCAGCACGCGCTCCGTCGGCAGCAGCCCGACGCACATCGCGTTCACGAGCGGGTTGCGCGCGTAGGCCTCGTCGAACGCGCACTCGCCGCCGACGGTCGGGACCCCGACGCAGTTGCCGTAGTGGCCGATGCCGGCGACGGCGCGGCGGAAGTGCCAGTCGGGCTCGCCGAAGCGAAGGGCGTCGAGGAGCGCGATCGGCCGCGCGCCCATCGCCACGACGTCGCGGAGGATGCCCCCGACGCCGGTGGCGGCGCCCTGGAACGGCTCCACGGCGGACGGATGGTTGTGCGACTCGGCCTTGAAGGCGACCGCGATGCCGCCGCCGAGGTCGACGACCCCGGCGTTCTCGCCCGGGCCCTGCAGCACCCGCGGGCTGCGCTGAGGCAGACGCCTGAGCAGCGGCGCGGAGTGCTTGTACCCGCAGTGCTCGGACCAGAGCAGGCTGAACACGGCGAGCTCGAAGTCGTTCGGCGCGCGGCCGAGCAGCTCGCGGATCCGTCCGAACTCCCAGTCGGAGAGACCGAGCGCCCGGTGCAGCGGCTGGTCGGCGACGGAGCTCAGGCGGCCAGCGTATCCGGGGGTCCTGACGGTTTCCGCGCGCGCGTCGCAAAGTGCGGGCTTTGGGAGGGGCGGGCGGTGCGCGGCGCATCGTGCGGCGGGCGCGTTGGGGCTGCGGTGGCGCGGCGGCGCGTCGAGCGGCTGCGGTTCCCGCCGCCCCACCGGAGGGAACCGCAGCCCGACCGCGCTCCTTCTACGACGGCGCGCGGCGTTCTCCCGCTCCTTCTCGCACGGACGCGTCAACGGACGATTCGGTCGGTGTAAGGGATTCCGCGCGAACGGCGCTTCGCCCGCTGCCGGCGTCCCGGTTCGTGGCGTGTGCGAACGGCCGGGGTCTGACCCGGGTCTGACCCCGACCCTCGCGCGACGCGCCCAGCGAGGGTCGAACCCGAACCGTCACCGGTTCGTGACGGCCGTGTGACTTGGCCTGCGTATTGCGATGCCGCTTCGGCCGTGGCCGTTCCGGCGCGCGGCGTCGCGGGGTCAGACCCGGGTCTGACCCCGTACAGTGACCGCGTGGCGCAGCGGTACCCGACGCTCGTCGCGGCGCTTTCTCTTCTGTGGGGAGCGTCGTACCTGTTCATCAAGGTCGCCGGCCGCGACATCCAGCCGGCGACGATGATGTTGATCCGCGTCGTCGTGGCCGGTGCCGCGCTCGCGCTGCTGCTTGCGCGCCGCGGCGAGCTGCGCGGCCTCCTCGAAGCGCCGCGCGGCGCGTACGTCCTCGGCCTCTTCAACTCGGCGATTCCGTTCACGCTGATCGCGTGGGGCGAGAGGCACATCTCGTCGGGGCTCGCGGCCGTCGCGAACGCGTCGGTGCCGATCTTCGTCGCTCTGCTCGCGGTTCGGTTCCGGCCCGACGAGCGGCCGCGCGGCCTGCGCGCGCTCGGCGTCTTCCTCGGCATCGGAGGCGTCGCGTTGCTGACGGGCGTGTCGCCGGGCGGCGGTTGGCTCGGCGTCGCGGGGACGGCTGCGGTCGTGCTCGCCTCGATCTCCTACGCGATCTCGACGCTGTACGGCCAGCACCTCGTGCGCGGCGTGACCGGTCCGGTGCTGTCGACGACGGCGCTCGTCGGCGCGACGGCGGTGATGCTGCCGTTCGGGCTCGCGCAGGCGTCGTCGAGCCGGTTCACGTGGCCGGCGCTCGGATGCGTCCTCGCGCTCGCGCTTCTCGGGACGGCGGCCGCGCAGGTGGTCTGGTTCCGGCTGCTGCGCCGTTACGGCGCTGCACGCGCGAGTCTCGTCACGTACCTGCTGCCGGCGACGGCGCTCGTGTACGGCGTCGTGCTGCTGCACGAGCGCGTCACGGGCGCCGAGCTCGGCGGCTTCGCCCTCATCCTCGGCGGAGTCGCCCTCGGGTCGGGCGCGGTCCGGCTGCCGTCGCGCTCGCTGGGCGTGACGCAGGCGCCGTGAGCGTGACGCTGCGGCGGGCGAAGGATGCGGACGTCGACTGGCTCGTCGAGCTCCTCAACGACGCGGACACGCATCCGTACCTCGGAGGCGGGCGCGCCTTCGACCGCGCCGGGATCGCCGCCGAGGTCGAGCGCTCGCAGCGGGAGCCGCACCGGTTCGGCCGCTTCGTGGTCGAGGTGGACGGCGAGCGCGCCGGCGCGATGGGCTTCGAGGTGCGCAGCGAGCGGCACCGCATCGCGCACCTCGGCGGGCTCGCGATCCATCCCGACTTCCGCGGCCGCCGGATCGCCGACGAGGCGGCGCGGCTGCTGCAGCGGCACCTCCTCTTCGACCTCGGCTACCACCGCCTCGAGCTCGCGTGTTACGCGTTCAACGAGCGTGCCATCCGGCATGCCGAGCGAGCCGGGTTCATCCGCGAGGGCGTGCAGCGCCGGGCGTACCTGCGGCACGGCGAATGGCAGGACGCGGTGTTGTTCGGGCTCGTCCGCGAGGACCTGGTGGACGACTAACGTTGCCCGGGTGCTGACGCTGTACCAGGCGGAGTGGTGTCCGTACTCGTCCGCGGTACGGGAACGGCTGACCGAGCTCGGGATCGACTTCGTCGCGAAGCAGGTGGCGCCGTACCCCGAGCAGCGCGGTGACGTGGAGACGATCCCGACGCTCGTCGACGACGGCGGCGAACGCCACGAGGGGACGCGCGCGTGCTTCGCCTTGCTTGCGGGGCTCGAACCGGGTGAGTACGAACGCACCCACAGGCGCCGCTACGCCGAGCACGCGCAGGCGCGCGAAACCGACGCGACGGGCCAGATCCTCGCCAAGGCCGCGCCGCTTCGACGGTGAGCGCTCGCGTCGACGCCCCGCGTGCAGCGCGCAGCTCCCACATCCGCCTGGAATGACGGCTAGGGTCGCGCCTCGAGTACGAGATTGAACGGCGTCGCCGTCGCGCGCCGGACCCGGGTGAAGCCGCCTTGCTTGATCACTTCGGCGAGTTTGGCTTCACCGGCCTGGGCGCCGAGGGCGAGGCCGACCTCCTGGGCGAGCGACGCCGGCGTGCAGATCATCGTGGAAGCGCCGTAGAACACGCGGCCGACCGGGTTGAGGTTGTCCTCGACGCGGTCGTTCGCGTACGGCTCGACGATCATCCACGCGCCGCTCGGCGACAGCGTCTCGAGCACGTGGGCGGACGCCCCGACCGGGTCGCCCATGTCGTGCAGGCAGTCGAAGACCGTTACGAGGTCGTAGTTCGTGCCCGGGAAGTCCTTCGCGCGCGCGACCTCGAAGGTGATGCGGTCGCCGACGCCTGCCTCTCGCGCGGCCTCGCGGGCCCGCTCAATCGACGCGTCGTGGTAGTCGAAGCCGTAGAACTCCGAGTTCGGGAACGCCTGCGCCATGATGATCGTGGAGGCGCCGTGGCCGCAGCCGATGTCCGCGACCTTCGCGCCCTGCTCGAGCTTCTCCTCGACGCCGTCGAGGGCGGGAATCCACTCGCTGACGAGATGCGCCCGGTATCCCGGCCGGAAGAACCGCTCGGTTCCGCGGAACAGGCGGTGGTCGTGCTCGTGCCAACCCATGCCGCCGCCGCTCCGGAACGCCTCGAGGATCCGCTCCTCGTCGGCGTACAGCGACGCGACCGAGTCGTAGACGCCGAGGATGTAGAACGGGCTGTTCTCGTCGGCGAGCGCGAGCGCGTGCTCGTCGGGAAGCGTGTACGTGTCGCTTTCCGCGTCGTAGTCGACGTAACCGCCGGCGGCCTGGTTCCGCAGCCATTCACGAACGTAGCGCTCCGCCGCTCCCGAGCGCTCCGCGACCTGTTGCGAGGTGAGCGGCCCTGCTCCCGCCATCGCCTTGTAGAGGCCGAGTCGCTCGCCGATGACGAACAGCGGCGCGCTGATGATCGCGCCCATGTCGGTCACCGCCCTCCCCATGAACGCCTCGAGCTTGGCCTCGTCGATCGTCCCACCGGCTGCCGTCATCTGAATGCTCCTTGCTCGACGAGAGAAGAAGATCAGACGCCCTCTCGCCGGGCCATACGCCGGCGGCGTATCTTTGCGCTACGCCACCATGAACACGAGGGCAGTCAGGGCGGTCCTGGAGCTGGTTGCCGATGCGGACGCGATCTGCTCGGTCGAGGACTACCACATGGCGCTGCTCGCCGCGCTCGCAAAGGCGGTTCCCTGCGACGTCGTCAACTTCAACGACTTCCGGTTCGATCCGCCGGCGGGCGCGCTCGCCGAGCCGGCCGTCTCCTGCACGGCTGCTCCGCCGCTCGAGCCGGCCGACGCACTCGCACCGTCGCTGCTGGCGACGTTCCTGCGCCACATGGCCGAGCACCCACTGATCCACCTGCAGGCGGCCGGCGATGCGTCGGCGCACCGGCTCTCCGACGTCGTCAGCGTGCGCAGGTTTCGGCACGGCGGGCTCTACGCCGACTTCTTCCGCCCCGCCGCGATCGCCCACCAGCTGACGGTGGGCTTCGGCGGCTCGCCACACCATCTCGTCGGAGTCTGGCTCAGCCGAACCGACCGCGACTTTTCCGACGGCGAGCTGCTGCTCGCCGAGCTCTTGCGACCGCACCTCGAGGCGGGTGAGGCCGCTGCGAGCCGCGCCGTCGCGCGGGCGTCGCTCACCGAGCGCGAGCGCCAGGTGCTGCAGGTCGTCGCGGCCGGCGCGAGTAACCGCGCCGTGGCGGAGGTGCTCGTCGTCAGCCCGGGAACGGTGAAGAAACACCTCGACAACATCTACGCGAAGCTCGCCGTGGGAACGCGAGCCGCTGCCGTCGACCGAGCCGGCGCGAGGACGCGGCGAACTTCTGCCGGGAGTGAAGGCGGCTCGTGGCAGTGCCTCGTCCAGGATCCGGATAATTAGTTGTCTGCGTTGAACCGGCTGGGCGGCGGAGAATCTCCGACGCGTCGCCGGGCACGCTCTGCGGCTGGCTCCCTACCCTCGGTCAGGCCGTCGTCGCGCGGGCGGCGCCCGCCGCCTCGGCACGCGAACGCAGGATGCGCGTCCACGCGAGGTCGCGCGCGGTCGCGAGGCAGCCCTGCACGACGGCGCCCTCGCCGAGGGCGCTGACGCGCACCTCGGGAACGAAAGGGGCGAGCGCCGCGAGCTGCTCGCCGACCGTCGCCGCGAAGCCGTCCGCGCTCCCGATGCCGCCGCCGAGCACGATCAGCTCCGGGTCGACGATCGAGACGACGCTTGCGAGCGCCCTCGCCACGAGCGCCGCCTCACGTGCGACGACCCGGCGCGCGCGCTCGTCCCCCGCCGCCGCCTGCGCGAAGACCCGGCGCGCCGACAGGCGGCCGTCGAGGCCGTGCGCTCGCGCCGCCCGCACCACCGCCGCGGACGAGACGGCAGCCTCGAGCGCGCCGCGATGCCGCGCCTCGCGCGCGTCGACGTCGTCCGGCGCAAGCGGCAGGTACGCGATCTCGCCGGCCGCGCCGTGCGCGCCGCGGTGCAGCTTCCCGTCGATCACGACGCCCATCCCGATCCCGGTGCCGACCGAGACGAAGGCGAACGTCGCGGCGTCGCGGCCGTGGCCGTGGTTCCGCTCGGCCACGGCCGCCATGTCGATGTCGTTCTCGAAGACCGTCGCCGGCCCGAGCCGCTCCCGTAGCTCGGCAAGCACCTGAGGTTGCTCCCAGCCCGGAAGGTGCGCCGCCATGCGCAGCGCTCCGCGCGACTGGTCGAGGACGCCCGGCGTCCCGACGACGGTTTGCGGCAGCGCGTCGCGCCGGCGCGCGCCCGTCGCCTCGACGAGCTCGCGCCCCAGCGCCACGACCTCCGCGACGCGGCCGCGCGCGCTGGCGCCCGAGACGCGCCGGCTCAGCTTCGCGCGGATCGTGCCCGTGATGTCTGCCACCGCGCCGCGCACGTACTCGCGGCCGACGTCGATGCCGAGCACGAACACAGCGTCCGGCCGGAGCTCGTAGAGGAGCGCAGTCGGGCCGCGGAGGCCCGTGCGGTGGCCGGCCACGTGCACGAGGCCCGCCTGCTCGAGCGCCGCGAGCGCCTGCGCGACCGTGGGCTTCGACAGGCCCGTCGCACGAGCGAGCTCAGGCCGCGACGAGGGCGAGGCCGTGCGCAGCCGCTCGAGCAGCAGCTGCTCGTTGAGCGAGCGCATGAGCTGCGGCGTCGCCGCCATGCCTCCGCGGCCGACGTGCGGGTCGCTTGTCACGCAGAATAGAATAGGTTAGTTTCCTATTCGTGGGGGAGCCGGTCGTGCTCGGCCTCGACTTCGGCGGGACGAAGATCGCCGCCGCCGTGGCCGACCTGGAGGGGAGACGGCTGTCGGAGACGGTCCTCCCGACGCGCCCGGAGCGGGGTGCCCGCTGGAACCTGGAGCAGGGGGTAGCGCAGGCGCAGGAGCTCGCGGCACGCGTCTCCGGCGAGCTGCGCGCCGTCTGCGCGTGCACCTTCGGGATCCCGAGCGCCGACGGCGTCGAGCTGGCGCCCGCGATCGACGGGTGGGGCGACCTGCCGCTCGGCCGCGTGCTGCGCGGCGCGTTCGACGGCGCGGAGGTGCGGCTCGCGACCGACGTGAAGGCGGCCGCCGAGGCGGAGGCGCGGTTCGGTGCGCTCTGCGGCGTCGACCCGGCCGTGTACCTGAATCTCGGCACCGGCCTCGCCGCCGCGCTCGTCCATCGCGGCGAGGTCGTCGGAGGCGCGCACGGAGCCGCCGGCGAGATCGGCTACAGCCTGCGCCGGCCGTCCGACGTCGGGCGGGCCGGTGCATCGATTCTCGAGGACGCGGTCAGCGGGATGGCGCTCGCGGCGCTGGCGGGCGCGCGGACGGGCGAGCCGCGCACCGCCGCCGACGTGTTCCGAGGCGTCGCGGCGGACGGCCGACTCGCGCGGCTCGTCGACGAGTTCGTGGCCGAGCTGGGCTTCCACCTCGTCAACCTCGCCGTCGCGATCGACCCCGAGCTGATCGCCGTCGGCGGCGGGATCGTCCGCTCGTGGGACGCGATCGAGGCGCCGCTCCGCGCGGCGCTCGACGCGCACGTCCCGTACCCACCGGACCTCGTCGTCGGGGCGTTCCCGTACGACGCGCCGCTCGTCGGCGCGCTCGCGCTCGCGGCCGACGCCGCGAGGGGCGGGCGGAGCGTGTTGGATCTGCAAAGCGACGCCCGGTCGGTCGACCGGGGGAGGAGTCGGGGATGAGACGAATGGCAGTGGTCGGAACGCTGGCCGCGGCGGTGCTCGCGGCGTCGGCGTGGGCGGGCGCCGGGACGAGCGCGCCGCGAGGTGGCCTCGCGGCCGGCAAGGCGAGCGCGTCGTCGGTGACGATCTCGAACGAGAGCGGCACGACCTGGACGTGCGGCTTCAATCCCTACAACGGTTCGGTGAACTTCCTCTCGTTCGGCACGGTCTACGAGGAGCTCGTGTTCGTGAACGCGCTGCAGAGCGCGAAGGCGACGCCCTGGCTCGCGTCGTCGTACCGGTGGAGCAACCACAACAGGACGCTCACATTCACGATCCGGAAGGGCGTGCGCTGGTCGGACGGCAAGCCGTTCGGCGCCGCCGACGTCGTCTTCAGCTTCGACCTGCTGAAGAAGCACCCGGCGCTCGACCTGAACGCGGACTGGTCCGTGCTCCGGTCCGTGACGCAGGTCGGCGCGAGCAAGGTCGCCTTCACCTTCAAGACGTCCGCGGTTCCGTACTTCTATTACATCGCCGGCGCGACGCCGATCGTCGCGAAGCACGTCTGGGCATCGGTCGCGAATCCGGTCACCTACACGGACGCGCATCCGGTCGGTACCGGCCCGTACACGATGAGCAAGTGCTCGCCGCAGGTGATCGTCTTCCAGAAGAACCCGGGCTACTGGCAGCGGGGAGTTCCGAAGATCCAGACGGTGTACTACCCGTCGTTCACGTCGAACGACCCGGCGAACCAGGAGCTCGCCGACGACCAGGCGCAGTGGGGCAGCCAGTTCATCCCGAACATCAAGGGCTACTACCTCTCGAAGAGCCCGTACCACCACATCTGGTTCCCGCCGGTCGCGAACGTCTCGATCTTCATCAACCTCACGGATCCGGTGCTGTCGGCGCTGCCCGTGCGGCAGGCGATGGCATATGCGATCGACCGCGCGCGCGTCTCGCAGATCGGCGAGTACGGTTACGAGCCGCCCTCGAACCAGACGGGGATCGTGTCGCCGACGTACAAGAGCTGGCTTCCCGCGGGTGCGGCGAAGAAGTTCTCGTACAACCCCGCGAAGGCGATCGCGACGCTGAAGGCGGCCGGCTACAAGGAGTCGGGCGGCGTCTTCCACACGCCGTCGGGGAAGCCGCTCTCGTTCACGATCGTCAACATCGGCGGCTACTCGGACTGGGTGGCGTCGGTGCAGGTGATCCAGAGCGAGCTGAGCGCCGTCGGGATCAAGATCCAGCCGGAGAACCTCTCCAGCACGACCTACGACGCCGACATCTACAACGGCAAGTTCCAGCTCGCCTACGGAGCGGAGACCGGCGGGCCGGCGCCGTACTACGAGCTGCGCCAGCTGCTCTACTCGAAGAACACCGCTCCGATCGGCCAGACGGCGTCGTCGAACTACGAGCGGTTCTCGGACCGCAAGGTGGACGCGCTGATCGACGCGTACGGAGCGACGACGAGCAGCGCGCTCCAGCATTCGATCGTGCGCAAGCTCGCGGCGGTGATGACCTCTCGGATTCCCGTCATCCCGGTCACCGAGCAGGTCGACTGGTACCAGTACAACACGAAGTCGATCACCGGCTGGGTGACGCCGAGCAACCCCTTCGCGCAGCCGGCGGCGTACAACACGCCCGACATCGGCGTGATGCTGCTGCACCTGAGGCCGAAGGGATAGGGACGTGAGCCGGGGGCGGAGGCGCGCGCGATGAGGTTCGTCCTGCGCAGGCTGTCGTTCTTCGTGATCACGCTGTGGGCGGCGGTCACGCTGAACTTCCTCATCCCGCGCCTCATGCCCGGCAACCCGGCGCTCGCGATGATGGCCCGCTACAAGGGCCACATCAACCCGCAGGCGCTGCACGCGCTCGAGATCGCGTTCGGCGTCGGCACGCACAAGAGCCTCGGCGCGGCGTACGTGGCGTACCTGGGCGACCTCGTGCGCGGCCGGTTCGGCATCTCGCTGACGTTCTTCCCGCAGGCGGTGATGCACGAGGTGCTGCAGGCGCTGCCGTGGACGCTCGCACTGGTCGGGATCACGACGATCCTGGCGTTCTCGCTCGGGACGCTGATCGGCATCGTCGGGGCGTGGCGCCGCGGCGGCGTCTTCGACGCGATGCTTCCGCCGATCTTCATCGTCACGTCGGCGTTCCCGTACTTCTGGCTGGCGCTGCTCGCGATCTGGCTGTTCGCGATCAAGCTGCACTGGCTGCCCGCGAGCGGCGGGTACGACGTGACGACGAACGTCGCGTGGTCGTGGGCGTTCGTTTCCGACACGCTCCGCCACTCCATCCTGCCGGCGGCGACGATCCTCGTCACCTCGATCGGCGGCTGGATCCTGACGATGCGCAACAACATGATCACCGTCCTCTCCGAGGACTACGTCCGGATGGCGCGCGCGAAGGGCCTCTCGCAGTGGCGGATCATGTGGACGTACGCCGGCCGCAACGCGATCCTCCCGAACCTCACGGGGTTCGCGATGTCGCTCGGCTTCGTCGTCAGCGGCGCGATCCTCGTCGAGTTCGTCTTCAACTACCCCGGCGTCGGCTGGATGTTCCTGCAGGCGGTCGAGAACCAGGACTACGCCTTGATGCAGGCGCTGTTCCTGCTGATCGTCGTCGCCGTGCTGTCGGCGATCCTCGTCGCCGACGCGGTGACGGCGTTCGTCGACCCGCGAACGAGGGAGCTTCGGTGACGGCTCCCGCGGTCGCGGAGCCGCTGCGGCCGGCTGCGCCCGCCGGCCCGTCGCGCGCGCGGGCGGTGCTGCGCTCAGGCGCAGTCCGCGCGCTGCTGCACAACCGCAAGGCGCTCGTCGGCGCGCTGCTGCTCCTCGGCTTCGTCGTGCTGGCGCTCTTCCCGGGCCAGCTGGCGCCCGACGACCCGAACGCGGAGATCTTCCGCCCCGGTCTCGGGGCGTCCTCCTCGCACTGGTTCGGTACGACGGCTTACGGCCAGGACGTCCTGTCGCAGCTGATCTGGGGAACGCGGCAGTCGCTACTGATCGCGTTCGCCGTCGGCGGGCTCGCGACCGCGATCGCCGTCATCGTCGGCGTGTCGGCGGCCTATCTCGGCGGCTTCGCGGACGGCCTGCTGTCGACGATCACCGACGTGATCCTGGTCATCCCGATCTTCCCGCTCGTGATCGTGCTCGCGGCGTACGAGAAGAACGCCGGATTCTTCACGCTCGTCGTCGTGCTCGGTGCGCTCGGCTGGTCGTACGGCGCGCGGCAGCTGCGGGCGCAGACGCTGTCGATGCGCAACCGCGACTTCCTCGAGGCCGCGCGCGTGCGCGGAGAGCGCCGGCTGTACGTGATCGTGTTCGAGATCCTGCCGACGATGACCTCGCTGATCGTCGCGAGCTTTCTCGGCGCTGCGCTCTACGCGGTGTTGACGGCGGCGGGGCTGCAGTTCGTCGGCCTCGGCGACCCGAACAGCCTGAGCTGGGGGACGATGCTCTACTGGGCGCAGAACAACGAGGCGCTCGGCGCGGGGATGGTGCTGTGGGCGGTGATGCCGGGCGTCTGCGTCGCGCTCCTCGGGGCCGCGTTCGCGTTGCTCAACTATGCCTTCGACGAGGTCAGCAATCCCGCGCTGCGGAAGGTGCGCAGGGTGCAGCGTGGGTGAGCGGCTGCTCGAGGTGCGCGGCCTGCGAGTCGCGTACGCGTCGGAGAGCGGCCCCGTCGTGCCCGTCGACGACGTGAGCCTCGACCTGGACGAGGGAGAGTTCCTCGGCATCGTCGGCGAGTCGGGCTGCGGCAAGTCGACGCTCCTGTACGCGATCGCGCGCCTGCTCGGCCCGCCGCTCGGAGGCGAGATCCTCGACGGGTCGATCGTCTTCCGGGGCCGCGACATGGTTGCGCTGAGCGAGCGGAGGCTGCGGCACATCAGGTGGCGCGAGCTCTCCGTCGTCATGCAGAGCGCCATGAACGCGCTCAACCCGGTGCTGACGATCGAGGCGCAGCTGCGGGACGCGTGCAGGGCGCACTCGACGATGAGTGCGCGGGAGATCCGCGCGCGCTCCGAGGAGGTGCTCCGCCTGGTGGGGATCGACCCGCTGCACCTGCGCAGCTATCCGCACCAGCTCTCCGGCGGAATGCGGCAGCGGGCGATGATCGCGATGGCCCTCCTCTTCACGCCGGACCTCGTGATCATGGACGAGCCGACGTCTGCGCTCGACGTCGTCGCGCAGCGCTCGCTGATGAAGCAGATCAAGCAGCTGCAGGACCAGCTCTCCTTCGCCGTGATCTTCGTCACGCACGACATGTCGCTCGTGAGCCACTTCTCCGACCGGCTCGCGGTCATGTACGCGGGGCAGATCGTCGAGCTCGGGCCGACCCGCCGGGTCTTCGACGCGCCCCTGCACCCGTACACCCGCGGCCTGCTCGACTCGTTCCCGAGCGTGGCCGGTCCTCGCACCCACCTGGCCGGGATCCCCGGCTCGCCCCCGGACCTCGTCGAGCCGCCGTCCGGCTGTCGGTTCGCGCCCCGCTGCCCGCTCGCCACCGACCGGTCGCATGCGGTGCCGCCGCCGCTCGTCGACGTGGGCGGCGACCTCGTCCGCTGTCACCTCTACGTGCCCGATGCGGAGCCCGCTCCGGCGGCGGCGGTCGAAGCGTGAGCGAGCCGCTGCTCGTCGCGACGGGGCTGACGCGGCACTTCCGCATCGGCGGCGTGCTTTCCGGCAAGACGCTGCACGCCGTCGACGACGTCGACCTCACGATCGGCAGGGGCGAGATCGTCGCGCTGGTCGGCGAGAGCGGAAGCGGCAAGAGCACGGTTGCGCGGCTGCTCGCGCGCGTGTACCGGCCGACGCGCGGCCGGATCGTCTTCGACGGGAAGCGCATCGACCGGTTGCGCACAAGGCGGGAGCGGCTTCGCTACGCGAGCGACGTGCCGCTCGTGTTCCAGGACCCGTTCAGCTCGATCAATCCCGCATATCGCGTGTCGCACGGGGTGAAGCGCGCGATCAAGCTCCACCGGCCCGAGCTCTCGCGTGTCGAGCGGCGCGTCGAGGCGGAGCGCGTATTCGAAGCCGTCGGCCTCGTGCCGCCGGCGGCGATGCTGCGGAAGTTCCCGCACCAGCTGAGCGGCGGCCAGCGACAGCGCGTGGGGTTCGCGCAGGCGCTCGCGTTCCGCCCGAAGCTGATCGTCGCAGACGAGCCCGTGTCGATGCTCGACGTGTCGATCCGGATCGGCATCCTCAATCTCATGACCGAGCTGCGTGCGAGCCGCGGCGTCTCGTTCCTCTACATCACCCACGACATCGCGAGCGCACGCTACGTCGCCGACCGCGTGCTCGTGATGTACGGGGGACACCTGGTCGAGGAAGGCGCGACCGAAGACGTCCTGCACCGCCCCAAGCATCCGTACACGAAGCTGCTGCTCGCCGCGGTTCCCGATCCGCGTGCGCCGCTCGGGCTCGCGGACGTCGAAGACGCCGGCGAGCCGCCGCGCGTCGTCGAGCCGCACGAGGGCTGCCGGTTCGCGCCGCGCTGCCCGCTCGCCACCGAGGTCTGCCGCACCGTCACGCCGCTGCGGCGCAGCCTCGGCCCCGGCCGCCTCGTCGCCTGCCACCACGCGGAGCCCGATGTCGGCGAGCAGCCGTCCGAGCAGCCGCTCGTCGGGTCGCCGGCATGAAGATCGCGGTCGTCGGCGGCGGCTCGACCTACACGCCCGAGCTGGTGTCCGGCCTGACGCGCCTTCAGGTCTCGGACCTCGTGCTGCACGACATCGACGCCACGCGGCGCGAGGTCGTCGGGCAGATGGCGGCGCGGATGCTCGAGGCGCAGGGCTTCCGCGGGACACTCGACGTGACCGGCGACCTCGACGGCGCGGTCGCCGGCGCTGACTTCGTCCTGGTCCAGATCCGCGTCGGCGGGCAGCAGGCGCGCCTGCGCGACGAGACGGAGCCGCTCGCGTGCGGGTGCGTCGGGCAGGAGACGACCGGCGCCGGCGGGTTCGCGAAGGCGATGCGAACCGTGCCCGTGGTGCTCGGGATCGCGGAGCGCGTGCGTGCGCTCGCGCAGCCGGATGCGTGGATCGTCGACTTCACCAACCCCGTCGGGATCGTCACGCGCGCGCTGCTCGACGCGGGCCATCGTGCGATCGGGCTGTGCAACGTCGCGATCGGTTTCCAGCGCAGGTTCGCCGGCCTCCTGGGCGTGGAGCCGCGCAGCGTCGTCGTCGACCAGGTCGGCCTGAACCACCTCACGTGGGTGCGCGCGGTGCGCGTCGACGGGGTCGACGTGCTCCCGCAGCTGCTCGACGAGTACGGCGACGAGCTCGCCGACGACGTCGACCTGCCGCGGCGGGTGCTCGACGAGCTCGCGGCAATCCCTTCCTACTACCTGCGCTACTTCTACGCGCACGACGAGGTCGTGCGCGAGCAGCTCGACGCGACGCCGCGGGCACAGGTCGTGGCCGAGATCGAGCGCGAGCTGCTCGAGCTCTACCGGGACCCGGCGCTGGTCGAGCGCCCGCCGCTGCTGATGCAGCGCGGCGGCGCGTACTACAGCGAGGCGGCGCTCGGCCTCGTCCAGTCCCTGGTCGAGGGCGACGGCGCGGTGCACGAGGTCGACGTCCGCAACGGCGGGACGCTCGCGGGTATGGCCGACGACGACGTCGTCGAGGTTCCAGCACGCGTCGATGCCGGCGGAGCGCATCCGCTGCCGCAACCGCCCCTCGCCCCGGAGCTGCTCGGGCTCGTGCAGCACGTCGCGGCGTACGAGCGGCTGGCTGCTCGGGCGGCGGTCTCCCGCGACCTCGTCGACGTGCGCAAGGCGCTCCTCGCGCATCCGCTCGTCGGCCAGCTCGAGCTCGTCGACGAGCTCGTCGACCGCCTCGTCCTCGCCGCCGCGTCGTGAGCCTGATCCTCGCGGTCGACGGCGGGAACTCGAAGACCGACGCGGCGCTCCTCACGAGCGACGGCGACGTCATCGGCGCGGTCCGAGGGCCGCAGAGCTCGCCCGACCAGCTCGGCGTCGAAGGAAGCATCGACGTCGTGGAGCGGCTCGCACGCGAGCTCGGGGAAGAGGCGGACCTGGCCGTGCTGCTGCTCGCGGGGCTCGACTTCGACGACGAGGAGGATGCGTACCGCTGCGCCGCGGAGCGGCGTGGCCTCGCGCGTCGGCTCGTCGTCGGCAACGACACGTTCGCCGTGCTGCGCGCCGGTTCGAGCAGCGGCTGGGGCGTCGCCGTCGTCTGCGGTGCCGGCATCAACTGTGTCGGCGTCGCCCCCGACGGCCGCCAGGCGCGGTTCGCGTCCCTCGGTGAGATCAGCGGCGACTGGGGCGGAGGGTCCGACGTGGGGATGGCGGCCGTCGTCGCCGCTGCGCGCAGCCACGACGGACGCGGTCCGCGCACGGTTCTCGAGTCGGCCGTTCCGGCGCATTTCGGCCTCTCCACGCCCGTCGAGCTCGCGCGGGCGCTGCACGCACGGCGCGTCACCGTCGACGAGCTACGCGAGCTGGCGCCGCTCGTGTTCGCCGCGGCCCGGGACGACGCTATCGCCGCGGCGATCGTCGACCGGCTCGCCGGCGAGGTCGTGACGATGGTTCGCGCCGCCCTTACCCGGCTCGACCTGCTCGACGAGGACGTCGAGGTGGTGCTCGGCGGCGCCCTGCTGCAGTGCGGCGACGAGCGGCTGCTCGCCGGCGTCGAGCTTGGGGTCGCCGCGCTCGGGTCGCGGCTGCGCGTGATGGTCGGGGATGCGCCGCCCGTCGTCGGCGCGGCGCTCGTCGGCCTCGACGCGGTCGGCGCTCCGGAAGCGGCGCACGACCGTCTTCGCGCCCGGCTCGGTGCCGCCGCGGCGGCGCTCGCCGCGCGCTGAAGGTCGCCGGACGCACCGCCCAGGCCGAGGCTGCATGGGCCAGCTCGACGGCGCTCACGGCGGGGTCACGGAGCTTGGTCCCTGCCGCCGAGGCCTGGCGCCGCGATTCCGCCGCAAGGATGCGCGCAGGCTAGGATCGCGAGCCATGACGCGCTACCTGCACACGATGTACCGGATTGTCGATCCGGCGAGGAGCCGCGCGTTTTACGAGGCGTTGGGGTTTGAGTTTCGGCGCGAGTTGCCGATCGTGCGGGACGGCCATCACGAGGCGACGAACTACTTCTTCGGCGTGCCGGGGCAGGAGGAGGAGCTGGAGCTGACCTGGAACACGGACGGCCGCAGCTACGAGTTGGGGACCGGTTACGGCCACATCGCGATCGGGGTCGATGACCTGGATGCGACGCTGGCGGCGTTGAAGGAGCAGGGGATCGAGCCGGAGCGGGAGCCGTATCGGGTGCGCGAGGGCGGCTCGCGGCTCTGTTTCGTCAGGGATCCCGACTCGTACCGGATCGAGCTGATCGACCAGAGCGGCAAGTAGCCAGCCGGCGCTGCTTCGCCGGGTCAGGCCGCCTGCGTGAGCGTGGTGGTGCCGCGCAGGGCCGGCTCGTCGCACGTCCTCGCACGGCGCTCGCGGCACGGTCGCCTCATAGAGATGCCGCCTACCATGGGCGCGTGCGCGCCCGCCGTCTCGCAGCCTGCGCCGCGCTCGCCCTGGTCGGCGTCGCCGGCGCCTACACCGGCGCTCCTGCCGGCTCGGCCGCGCCGTCGGACACCGTCACGACGGAGACGGCGCCGACCACGACCGCCGCGACGACGACCGCTGCGCCGCCGACGACCTCCTCGGCGACGACGGCAGCCGCGACCACGACCGCCGCGGCCACCACCTCCCCCGCGGCCACCACCGCTCCGCGTGCGCCCGCGCCGCCTCCCACGCCGCTTCGTGCGGTCGACGTCGACCGCGGGTGCGCGGCCGGGGGGCTCGCCGCCATCGTCTCGCCGGCGGCGCGGCTCGCGCGCGTGGCCGGCGCGCTCGCCACGGCGTCTTCACCCGCGCGCTCGTCCGTCGCCGGGACGCCGATCGCCGCCGCCGGCTCGGCCGTCGTCCGCGGCTGCGCCGGCGCCGCCGTGACCGCCGGCGGCGTGTCGTTGTTCGGCGGCGCGGTCAGGGCCTCGAGCGTCCGGCTCGTCGTCGCGCGCGGGCGCGTCGCGGCGGGGAGCGCGGTCGCCGGCCTCCGCGTCGGCGGCTCGCCGACCTCGCTCGCCGCCGGCCAGCTCGCGCACGTCGGCGCCTGGGCGACGCTGCGCGTGTCGACCGCGGCCGCTGCGCCGCCGGGCCACCGGCGCTTCGCGGCGCTCGACCTGCACCTGCTCGCGCCGCACGAGGGCGTCCCGGCGGGCGTCGACGTGCTCGTCGCGTTCGCGGACGTGACGCCGACGCCGGCGCCCCTGCCGGCGCGGGCCGTTCCGCGCCGGTCCGCGCAGGCGAAACCGAAGGCCAAGACGAAGCCCGAGCCGACGACGGCGCCGCGCGCCGCTGCGAAGAAGAAGCCGAGGCGAAGCGCGAAAGCGCGCGCGCTCGCAGCCGCGCGGAAGCGGCGGAAGGCGCTGCTGAGCGGCCGCCCGCTCCGGGTGACGCCGCCGCTCGCGCGGCAGCGCTTCCTCTTCCCCGTCGTCGGCAACGCGAGCTACGGCGACTCCTACGGCGCCTTCCGCTCCGACGTCCCGGGCGGCTGGCACCACGGCGACGACATCTTCGCGAGCCTCGGGACGCCCGTCGTCGCCGTGGCGACCGGGACGCTCAACCGCGTCGGGTGGGAGCATCTCGGCGGCTGGCGGCTGTGGGTGCGCGACGAGGCGGGAGACGAGTTCTACTACGCGCACCTCTCGGGATACACGCCGCTCGCGCTGCATGCGACGCATGTCCGCGCCGGCGACGTGCTCGGCTTCGTCGGCAACTCCGGCGACGCGTTTCCGTCGACGCCGCCGCACCTGCACTTCGAGGTGCACCCGCGCAACCTCCTGTTCCTGCAGTACAACGGCGCCGTCGACCCGACGACGTACCTCGACCGGTGGTCGCACCTGTTGCACGTGAGGGCACCGCGGCCCGTCCTGCCCGGCATCGCGTCCCTGCCGTCGGTGGCGACGAAGGACGAGGCGCGGTTCATCTTCCGCGAGCTGCTCTCGAGCCGCGGCCTGCTTCCTCCGGCACGTCGCCGCGCCGCCGCGGAGCGGACGCCCGCCACGGCTCGGCGCTCGCCGGCGACCGCGCGGCTCCGTCATGCCGCGGTCGCGGCCGCTGCCGTGTCGGCGCCCGCCGGTCACGGCGCGAGCACGCCGGCGATCGCCGGCGCCGCGGTTGCGGCGGCCCTCGTCGCGTGTGCAATCGGCGCCGCGCTCTACCGGCGGCGTCGCGCTGGGCCCGGCGAAGTGGACGCCGGCTGATCCTCAGGGCTTGAGGACGACCTTCAGGCAGTCGTCCTCCTTCTGCTTGAACAGCTCGTAGCCGAGCGGCGCGTCGTCCAGCGTCATCCGGTGCGTGACGACGAAGCTCGGATCGATCTCTCCGTGCGTGATCCGCCCGAGCAGCGGTCGCATGTAGCGCTGCACGTGGCACTGGCCGCTGCGGATCGTCAGGCCCCGGTTCATGACCGCGCCGATCGGAAACTTGTCCATCAGCCCGCCGTAGACGCCCATGATCGAGACAACGCCGCCGTTGCGGCAGCTGAGGATCGCCTCGCGCAGCGCGAACGGACGCTCGGTCTCCTGGCGCAGCGCCTGTTTCACGCGGTCGTACGCGTAGGCAGGGCCGTGGTGGTGCGCCTCGAGTCCGACGCAGTCGATGCACGCGTCCGGCCCGCGGCCGCCCGTCAGCTCCTTGAGAGCCTCCGGAACCTTGTCGACGTCCTCGTAGTTCAGCGTCTCCGCGCCGGTGTGCTCGTGGACGATCTGCAGCCGGTACTCGAACCGGTCGATCACGATCACGCGTTCGGCGCCGAGCAGGAAGGCGCTCGCCGCCGCGAACTGCCCTACGGGACCCGCGCCCCAGATCGCGATCACGTCGCCCGGCTCGATCTCGCAGTACTCGGCGCCCATGTAGCCGGTGGGGAAGACGTCGGAGAGGAACAGCACCGTCTCGTCGGGGATGCTCGCGTCGTCGATCTTGATCGGGCCGACGTCCGCGAACGGAACGCGCACGTACTCGGCCTGGCCGCCTGCGAAGCCGCCGGTGAGGTGCGAGTAGCCGAAGATCCCCGCGGTCGGGAAGCCCCACAGCTTCTCCGCGAGCCGCGCGTTCGGGTTCGTGTTCTCGCAGAGGGAGTACTCGTCGCGCCGGCACGCGTTGCAGGCGCCGCACGCGATCGGAAACGGGACGACGACGCGGTCGCCGACGCTCAGGTTGTGGACGGCGCGTCCCACCTCGACGACCTCGCCCATGAACTCGTGGCCGAGGATGTCGCCGCGCTTCATCGTCGGCACGTAGCCGTCGTACAGGTGCAGGTCGGAGCCGCAGATCGCCGTCGACGTCACACGGACGATCGCATCGCGCTCGTTCAGGATCTGCGGGTCGGGTACGTTCTCGACCGCAACAGAATTGCGACCGGTCCAGCACGCCGCCCTCATCGCACCGATTCCAGCGGCTGCGCCGCACGCTGCATCAGGTGGTCTGCGAGCAAGTGGCCGTCGGGCGACGCGTCCGAGCGCACGACCTCGCCCGTCTCGATGCGCTGCTTGAGGCGGCGCAGGTCGTCGGCGAGCTGCGTCGGCAGGTCGCCGCCCGTCAGCTTCTTCGCGACGCTTCCGAGGTCGCCGGCGCGGGAGTCCTCCACGTACTCGACGACGAGCTCGGTGCCGCGGTCGCCGGATGCCTCCCGGAACAGCACCGCGGCGCCTGCGGTGTCGACCTTGTTCCTGAGCTCCTGCGCCTCGGACCACGCCTGCTCGACGACGTCGCGTGGCCGGTTGATCGTGACGGCCTTGCGGATGCGGCGGCCGCGTTGCGGTGGACCCTGCTGCGCGCTCAGATGTCTCGCCTCGAACACGTCGGCGACAGCGATCGGCAGGACGTTGGCAGCCGCGACGGCGGCCCGGAGTCGACGCCCCGGGTTGCGGGCCGCGACGACGCCCAGCGCCGAGACGTCGAGCGCGTCGCCCGCCACGCGCGACCACACCCACACCGTCGGCCGGGGCCGCACGAGGATCGCAAGCCCCTGCGCCAGCTCCCGCAGACCGAAGAGGCGCATCAGCAGCGGCGCCGTGCCCTCGCCGGTCGCGCCGACCAGCTTGCACATCGCCTTCGGCACGACGAGCTGCGCCGCTCCGAGCGCGACGCTGAACCATCCCAGGGACCGTGCGAGCTCGTCCTTGTCGCGCGCGCGGACGTCGATCGTCGCCACCGCGTACCTCCTCTGTTTGTCTCGGACGCCGCACTCGTCCTCCCAGCGCTGCGGCCCGCTAAACGCGTTCGAGCTGCAATAGTCGACGCGTGCTGCTCTACGACAGCCCGATCTCCGGGAACTGCTTCAAGGTGCGGCTCCTGCTCGCGCACCTCGGCGCGGCGTACGAGCGCCGGCACGTGGACGTCGTCGACCGTTCCGATCCGCGCACGTTCCTCGACGGACTCAATCCGGCACGGCGGGTGCCGACGCTCGTGCTCGACGACGGCCGAGCGCTCGCCGAGTCGAACGCGATCATCTGGTACTTCGGCGAGGGGACGCGATTCGTGCCCGACGACCGCTTCGAGCGGGCGAAGGTGCTGCAGTGGCTCTTCTTCGAGCAGTACGACCACGAGCCGGCCGTCGCGGTCGCCCGGTTCCTTGTCACCTACTCGGGCTGGCCGCGCGAGCGGTACGAGGGCCGTCTCCGCGAGTTGAAGGCGCGCGGCGAACAGGCGCTCGCGGCGCTCGACGAAGGGCTGCGCGGGCGCGACTGGCTCGTCGGCGACTCCATCACGCTTGCCGACATCGCGCTGTACGCGTACACGCACGTCGCCGAGGAAGGGGAGTTTTCGCTCGACCCCTACGACAACGTGCGCCGGTGGCTCGCGCGTGTCGCGGCCGAGCCGGGGCACGTCCCGATCGACGCGTGAGTCGCGGCCGCGGACCGTCGATGTCCGCTGCCGCTACGTGATCGTCAGCGGCGCGCCCACGACGGCGCCCGCTCGGATCCGGACGACGCTGCCGGGCGCGAGGTTGCCGGTCCAGCGGAAGTAGCCGCGCGGAGATGCGTGCACCGTCGCGAGCGAGCGCCAGGCGGAGCCGGCTCGCCGCTGGATCGCACCGCTGCTTCCGGCAGCAGGTGCGCGCAGCTGTCCCCAGAGCGACGTGCGCGTCCCCATGCGCGCGACCTCGGCCAGCGGTACCTCGAAGGCGGCGAACGACGGCTTCCGCGCGTTGCGAAGGGTCACGAGGCCGCTCTGGAACCGCGCGACGTTCGGCTCGTCGCGGTAGAGGAAGTGGATCAGCAGGTCGACGCGCGGCGTCTTCCACGCAACGTACGCGGCCTCGCCGACGTAGCGGGCCTGGAGCGCGTACGGGACGCCGAGGATCGGGTCGGGCGGGTTCGTCTGGTAGCCGTACTCGCTCAGCCAGATGCGCGCCCCGGGCCACGCGCGCGCGACGAGCGTGACGAGCTTCCCGACGGTCGCCATCGTGATCGTCGCGCACCGCGCGCAGCCACCCGACGTCGGCGACTCGTGCTTCGGGTCGAGTGGGTACGGATTGTGTGCGTAGGCGTCGAGACGAGCGTGCGCCGCGCGCATCCCGGCGATCCAGGCGACCGGAGAGACGCCGCCGGTCGCGCCGCGCGGTGCGGTCGCGCCTCCGCCGACGGATGCGCCGGCGATCACGGAGTGGATCGCGGCATACGCCGGGTTGAGCAGGCGCGTCACGTAGACGGCCGGCGTCGTCGGGCGCAGCCAGCGCACCTGGTTCGGCTCGTTCCAGATCAGCTACTTCTTGACCCACGGGTAGTGCCGAGCCGCGGCCTTCGCGAACGCGCCGAACGCCGCCGCCGACGTCGGTGCGTAGTTCGCGGCGTGGCCGCCGTTCGCCCAGGCGGGTGTCCCGTCGAGCTGCAGCAGCACCGACAGGCCGGCGCTGCGCAGCGTGTCGAGGACGGTGTCCGGGCTGCTCCAGTCGTAGGCGGGATCCGTCGGGTCGGCGGGGGTGGCGGGACGCGTCGGCGCGACGGTGCTCCAGTCGAGCGTGTAGCGGACGATCTCGACGCCGAGCGCGCGCAGCTGCGCGACCCGCGCCTGCACCGTGCCGGGCCCGTCTGTCAGCCACGCGTCGTCGGTGAGGCCGAACTGGACGCCGGGCGCGGCGGCGGCGCGCGGCGCTCCGACGGTCGCGCACAGGATGGCGACGAGCACGACCGCCGCGGTGCTCGCTGCGCGGGAGCGGCCCGAGCAGCCTGCGCGATCTCGTCCACGGTACGGCCGATCCATCGTCGCTTTCGTGAACGGAGCGCGGCCGTGCCAAACCTGCGAGCCGCGCATTATTCACACTCTCGGCACAGTCGTGTTTCCCACACGTTGCAGTTGTCTCGTTACTGTCGAAGACATGACGAAGACATCGACTCCGTGGGGGCCTGCCGTCCTGGTGGAGCGGCTCGCACTGCCGCAGCGCGTCGGCGAACGCCGCTTCCAGTCCGTCGTGGAGCTGCTCGAGGTCGCCGGCGGCGAGCGGCTCGTGCGATTCGCGTATGCGACCGGCGGCGCCGTGCGGCGCGGGCCCGTCACGCTGCGCGTGCGCGATCTCGACCGGCTGCGCGCCGCGCTCGCGAAGACGCCAGCGCTCGCGACCGTCCTCGGCCTGGGAGGCGACGCCTAGACGAGCGCCGCGATCGACAGTCGAGCTGCGTCGACGAGCGACCCCAGCAGCAGCGCGCCGTCGGTCGACCCCAGCAGCGGGTCGACTGCATGCTCCGGATGCGGCATCAACCCGAACACGTTCCCGTCCGCGTTGCAGACGCCTGCCACAGCGCCGACGGACCCGTTCGGATTGGCGCCGTCCGCGTAGCGGAGGAGGAGCTGGCCTGCCTCGTCGAGCTCACCGAGCGCCTCGTCGTCGACGAACCAGCACCCGTCGCCGTGCTTGACTGGAATGGTGAGTCGTGCGCCCGCGTCACAGCGGGAGGTGAAGGCGCTGTCCGTCCGCGTCACCTCGAGCTGGACGTCGCGGCAGACGAACGAGAGCGACGCGTTCGGCCGCAGCGCGCCGGGAAGCAGGCGCGCCTCCGTCAGCACCTGGAAACCGTTGCAGATGCCGAGCACGAGGCCGCCGTTCGCCGCGAACCGCGTCACGGCGCGCATGATCGGAGAGAAGCGCGCGATCGCACCGCAGCGCAGGTAGTCGCCGTACGAGAACCCGCCCGGGAGGACGACGGCTGCCGTCTGCGCGGGGATGGCGTCGTCGGTATGCCAGATGCGAGGCGCGCGCGCGCCGAGCCGCTCGAGCGCCAGCTGCGCGTCGCGATCGTCGTTCGAGCCGGGGAAGACGACGACGGCGACGACCGGCGCTGCCGCGTCGGTCATACCGCGGCGGCCTCCTGCGCGAGCACGACCTCGTAGCTCTCGATCAGAGGGTTCGTCAGGAGCTGCTGGCACATCCGGTCGAGCTGCGCGCGCGCCTCGTCGGGATCGTCCGTGGCCACGTCGAGGTCGACGAGACGCCCGACGCGGACGTCGTCGACGCCGAACCCGAGGTGGCGCAGGGACGTCTCGACCGCCTGACCCTGTGGATCGAGGATGCCCGGTTTCGGCCGGACGAGCACCGTGGCCCTCACGCGACCACCACCGACGGGTCGGCGAGGTATTCGTCGAATGCGATCCCCGTCAGGCGCTCGAACGCCTCGACGTAGCGGGCGCGCGTCCCGGCGACGACGTCGTCGGGAAGCTCCGGTCCGGGATACGTCTTGTCCCAGCCGAGCGACTCGCAGTAGGCGCGGACGAACTGCTTGTCGAACGACGGCGGCGTCCTCCCGGGGACGTAGTCGTCGGCCGGCCAGAAGCGCGAGGAGTCGGGAGTGAAGAGCTCGTCCGCGAGTGTCAGCCGGCCCTCGGCGTCCACGCCGAACTCGAACTTGGTGTCCGCGAGGATGATGCCGCGCTCCGCGGCGTACGCCGCGGCGAGCTCGTAGAGCGCGAGCGCCGTCGCCTCCACCTGGTCGAATCGCTCCGCGCCGACGAGCTCGGCGGCGGCCGTCCGGTCGATGTTCTCGTCGTGGCCGGTCTGCGCCTTCGTGGACGGAGTGAAGATCGGCTGCGGCAGGCGCTGCGACTCGACGAGGCCCTCGGGAAGGCGATGGCCGCAGACGGCGCCGGTCGCCCGGTAGTCCTTCCAGCCGGAGCCGGACAGGTAGCCGCGCACGACGCACTCGATCGGGAGCATGTCGAGACGCCGGCACTCGGTCGAACGCCCGTCGTCGCGGACGCCGAGCAGGTGGTTGGGGACGACGCTGCTCGTCCGCGCGAACCAGAACGCGGACAGTCCCGTCAGCACGCGCCCCTTGTCGGGGATCTCCGTCGGCAGGATCACGTCGAACGTCGAGATGCGGTCGCTCGCGACGAGGAGCAGGCGTCCGTCGTCGATGCTGTAGATCTCGCGAACCTTGCCGCTCGCGACGTGCGTGGCTGCCTCAGGCATGGATGGCGACCTCCTTCGGGGCGAGACGGCGCAGTCGTTCGAACGCGCCGCCGAGGTGGGCGATGGTGGCGTTCAGGTCGAACACGTCTGCGAGCGCGTGCTCGTCGAGCCGCGCGCGGATTTCGGCGTCGTCGGCGACCAGCGTCCGGAAGTCGCGCTCCTCGTCCCACGCGCGCATGGCGGTGCGCTGCACGAGGCGATAGGCGTCGCCGCGCTCGAGTCCGGCCTCGACGAGCGCGAGCAGCAACCGGTGCGAGAAGAAGAGGCCGTGCGAGGCCCACAGGTTCCGCTCCATTCGCTCGCGGTGAACGACGAGGCCGTCGACGATCCAGACGAAGCGGTCGAGCATGTAGTCGAGCGCCAGGAACGCGTCGGGCACGACGACGCGCTCGGACGACGAGTGAGAGATGTCCCGCTCGTGCCACAGCGGCACGTTCTCGAGGCCGACGAGCGCGGCGGAGCGCACGACGCGCGCGAGGCCGGAGATGCGCTCCGCCACCTTCGGATTGCGCTTGTGCGGCATCGCCGACGATCCCTTCATCCCCGTCGCGAACGGCTCCTCGACCTCGCGCACCTCCGTGCGCGCGAGGTGGCGGATCTCGGTGGCGAAGCGGTCGAGTGACGTCGCGCAGAGCGCCAGCGCCGACAGGAGCTCCGCGTGCCGGTCGCGTGCGATCACCTGCGTCGACGCCGGGTCGGGCTCGAGCCCGAGGCGCTCGCAGGCGATCCGCTCGACCTCCGGGTCGACCGCCGCGTACGTGCCGACGGTGCCGGAAAGCTGGCCGACCCGGCACGACTCGAGCGCCCGCTCGAGCCGCTCGCGGTCGCGGCCGAGCTCGAACGCCCAGCCGGCGAGCTTCCATCCGAACGTCGTCGGCTCGGCGTGGATGCCGTGCGACCGCCCGATGCAAACGGTGTGCCGGTGCTCCTCGGCGCGGCGGACGACCGCGCCGAGCGCGCGCTCCACGCCGCGCAGCACGAGTGCGCCCGCGTCGCGAATCTGGAGCGCGAGCGCCGTGTCGACGACGTCCGCCGAGGTGAGGCCGTAGTGAACCCAGCGGCCCTCCGGCCCTAGCCGTTCGGCGACCGCGTCGACGAACGCGGCGACGTCGTGGTCCGTCGTCAGCTCTATCTCGGCGACGCGCTCGGGTGTCGGAACCGTCGCGCCGGCGCGGATCGCCTCGACCTCGGCAGCCGGGATCGCTCCGAGCGCCGCCCACGCCTCGAGGGCCGCGAGCTCCACCTCCAGCCAGCGCGCGAGCTTGCCCTCCTCCGACCAGATCCGTCTCATCTCCGGCCGCGAGTAGCGCACGATCACGCGGCCAGTGTAGAGCGGGCTCAGGCCGGCACCCGCGCGCGCTCGGCCGCGTCGGCCACAATCTGCGCAATGAGCGAGCAGAGCCGCGCGAGGGCGCTCGGCAGCCTCGCCGGCCGGCTGCTCACGGAGACGATCGGCGGAGCCGAACGCACACGCATCGTCGTCGTGCTCGCGTCGGTGCTCGCGCTCTCGAGTGCCGACGCGTCGACGGTGGGCGCGTCCGCGACCGAGCTTCGGCATTCGCTTCACATCTCGAACACCGACATCGGGTTGCTCGTGTCGGTCACGTCGATCGTCGCGGCTGCGGCGAGCCTTCCGTTCGGCGCGCTCGCCGACCGCGTCCGCCGGACGTGGCTGCTCGGCGGGACGATCGTGCTGTGGGGCGTCGCGATGCTCTGGAGCGCGACCGTGCCGACGTTCGGGAAGCTCCTCCTGGCACGGCTCTTCCTCGGCGGCGTCAGCGCCGTCGCTGGACCGACGATCGCCTCGCTCGTCGGCGACTACTTCCCCGCGGCCGAACGCGGACGCATCTACGGCTTCGTCCTCGCCGGCGAGCTCGTCGGCAGCGGGGTCGGGTTCGCCGTCACCGGAGAGTTCGCCGCGCTCTCGTGGCGACTCGCCTTCGTCATCCTCGCCGTACCGGCGTTCGCGCTCGCCTGGTTCGTGCTGACGCTTCGAGAACCGCCGCGCGGCGGGCACGCGGAGGACGTCCACGAGCCGACCGACGCGCAGCGGCTCGCGGCGGCGCGCGGAATCGAGCCCGACCCGCGGCTCGTCCTGCGCGAGGACCCGCGCCGCCTGGACATCGTTTCCGCGACGCGGTACGTGCTCGCGATCCGCACGAACGTGATCCTGATCGTCTCCAGCGCGTGCGGCTACTTCTTCCTCGCGGGCGTGCAGACGTTCGGGATCGAATTCTCGACGAAGCACTACGCGATCGCGTCGGCGCTCGCGAACCTGCTCCTGCTCGTCGTCGGCGGAGGTGCGGTCGCCGGCGTGCTCGCCGGTGGCGCCGTCGGCGACCGGCTGCTGCGGCGCGGCTACATCAACGCCCGCATCCTCGTCCCGGCGCTGTGCGCGGGCGCGACCGCCGTCCTCTTCGTGCCGCCCCTGTTCGTGCACAGCGCGTCGGCGGCCGTTCCGTACCTGATCGTCGCCGCGTTCATGCTCTCGGCGCAGAACCCGCCGCTCGACGCGGCGCGGCTCGACGTGGTCGTCCCGCTGATGTGGGGGCGGGCGGAAGGGATCCGGACGTTTCTGCGCACGGGTGCGCAGGCGCTCGCGCCGCTGCTGTTCGGCGCCGTCTCCGACTACGTGTTCGGCGGCGGACGGAACGCGCTGCAGTGGACGTTCGTGGTGATGCTCCTACCGCTCGTCGGCAGCTGCGTCGTGCTCGCTCGCGGCCTGCGCTGGTACCCGCGCGACGTGGCGTCTGCCGCGGCGTCCGCCGAGGTCACGCCAGCGCGATGATGCGGGCGGCGAGAACCGCCGCGTTCTTCGCGTTGTCGACGCCCACCGTTGCGACCGGAACCCCCGGCGGCATCTGGACGATCGACAGGAGCGCGTCCAGCCCGTCGAGCACCGACTTCGACGAACGCAGCGGCACGCCGATCACCGGCAGCTCGGTGTGGGCCGCCACGACGCCGGGCAGCGCCGCCGCGAGACCGGCGCCGCAGATCAGCACCTTCAACCCGCGCGCGGCCGCCTGCTTCGCGTAGTCGGCGACGGCGTCCGGCGTCCGGTGCGCCGAGCGCACCTCGAACTCCCAGGCGAGCCCGCGTGCGTCGAGCTCGTCGAAGGCGGCCTGCATGCGCTCGCGGTCAGACTCGGAGCCGACGAGGATGCCCACGACCGGCTCAGCCATGTGCGCCCGCCGCGATGTCCGACCGGTACCGCGCGCCCTCGAACGAGATCAACCGCACCGCGTGGTAGGTGCGCTCGCGCGCCGCCTGCACCGTCTCACCCGTACCCGTCACGGACAGAATCCTGCCTCCATTCGTCACCAGCGTGTCGCCGCGAACCGCCGTACCGCCGTGGAAGACGAGCGCACCCGTCGCCTCGGCCTCCGCGACGCCCTCGATCCGGGCGCCGCGGTAGTCGCTCCGTTCGGGGTAGTCCGGCGCCGCCAGCACCACCGTCACGGCGGCGCCGCCGCTCGTGCGCACCGGTTCGCCGGGGGCGCGGCCGCGCGCCGCCGAGGCGAGCGCCTCGAGCAGGTCGCCTTCGACGCGCGGCATCAGCACCTGCGTCTCGGGGTCGCCGAAGCGGGCGTTGAACTCGAGCACCTTCGGCTCGGGCGTCAGCATGAGTCCGGCGAAGAGGCAGCCGACGAACGGCGCACCGCGACGGCCGAGCTCGTCGAGCACCGGCTGGTGGATCGTTGCGACCAGCGCTTCGGGGTCGAGGTCGCCGACCGGCGAGTAGGCGCCCATCCCGCCGGTGTTCGGTCCCTCGTCGTCGTCGTGCGCGCGCTTGAAGTCCTGCGCCGCCCCGAACGGAACCGCGCGGCGCCCGTCGCAGAGTGCGAAGACCGACACCTCCGGCCCCTCCAGCAGCTCCTCGATCACCATGCTCTCGCCGAAGGAGGCCACCGCCTGCAACGCCGCGTCGACGTCTTCCTGTGCGCGGCAGACGAAGACGCCCTTGCCGGCCGCGAGCCCGTCGGCCTTGATCACGCACGGCGCGCGTGCGACCGGCAGCGTCTCCGCCGTCGCCACGCCTGCCGCGCGCAGCACGTCCTTCGCGAAGCTCTTCGAGCCCTCGATCCGCGCCGCGGCCGCCGAGGGCCCGAACACCGCGATGCCGTTCTGCCGGAGCACGTCGGCCACGCCGGCGACCAGCGGCGCCTCCGGACCGATTACGACGAGGTCGACCTCGAGCGTCGTCGCGAGCGCGAGCAGGCCGTCGCCGTCGTCCGCGCGCACGGGATGGCAGCGCCCGAGCGTCGCGATGCCGGGGTTGCCGGGCGCGGCGTGCAGCTCGTCCAGCAGCGGGCTGTGCCGCAGCCGCCACGCGAGCGCGTGCTCGCGCGCGCCCGAGCCGACGACCAGCACCTGCACGCGCGGGAGCTTACTCCCGTGGTTTGACGACCCTCGCGTCGCGGGCAAGGATGCAGCCGTGCAGGAGCCGGGCCTCGACGAGCACGAGTGGATCAGCCGCTGGGCGGCGCTCGACGAGGACGTCCGTGAGTCGCCCGCCGAGGCGCTGCCGGAGCTCGACGAGCTCGTGGCCGAGATGATGACGGCGCGCGGGTTGCCGCTCGAGGAGCGGGAGGGCGAGGATGTGTCCGAGCCGGAGACGGTGCGGCAGTTCGCCGAGGCGCGGCGGGTGACGCGCCAGCTGGAGTCGGGCGACCCGTACGACCCCGGCGACGTCGCGAACGCCATCGACGGCTACCGCAGCCTCTACGAGTACCTGCTCGGTCGCGGAGCGACTCCCGGCACGCCTGCGTAGCTCGTACGCTTCGCATGTGAGCGCACCGCCGTACTCGACGGCCCGCGTCGCCGTCGTGCGCGTACCCGGCGGAGAGGCGAACGACGTGGTCGCGGTGGAGGAGCCGCTCGAGATTCGGATCGGCGGCGATCCGGTGGCGGTCACGATGCGAACGCCGGGTCACGACGAGGAGCTCGCACTCGGCTTCGCGCTGTCTGAGGGGCTGCGTCCGATTGGCGCCGCGCTTGCGGACGATCTCGCCGCGAACTCGGTCGAGCTGGACGCGGCGGGATTCGACGCCGGCCGCCTGAGACGCAACTTCTACACGTCCTCGTCGTGCGGCGTGTGCGGCAAGGGCGCGCTCGACGCGGTTGCCGTGCACGCGCCGCGCGTCGCGAGCGACCTCGTCGTTCCGGCGGAGGTCCTGGCGTCGCTGCCGGAACGGCTGCACGGCGAACAGGCGGCGTTCTCGACGACCGGCGGCCTCCACGCCACTGGGCTGTTCGACGCCGGCGGCACGCTGCTCTGCGTGCGCGAGGACGTCGGCCGTCACAACGCCATGGACAAGGTCGTCGGATGGGCGTTCGGGCGGCGGCTGCTGCCGCTTGCGCGGTACGTGCTCTGCGTGAGCGGCCGTCTCTCGTTCGAGCTGGTGCAGAAGGCGGCGGTCGCGGGGGCGCCGATCGTCGTCGCGGTCGGCGCCCCCTCGTCGCTCGCGGTCGACCTGGCACAAGACCGCGGCGTGACGATCTGCGGCTTCGCGCGCGGCGGTCGGTTGAACGTCTACACGGAGCCGTGGCGCGTCGAGCTCCAGCCGCGCGCCCCCGCAGGCGGATGAGCGCGCTGTCCGGTGTGCTGCTCGTGGGGGGCGCGAGCAGCCGGTTCGGCTCGCCGAAGGCGCTCGCGCAGCTCGACGGCGAGACGCTCGTCGACCGCGGGCGGCGAGTGCTGGCCGAGGCGTGCGACGAGGTGCTCGTCGTCGGCAAGCCGGGGGAGCTGCCGTTCGACGTGGTCGCCGACGCGAGCGACGTCCGCGCGCCGATCGCCGGCGTCGTGGCCGGCTTGCGCGCCGCTGCGCACGCGGTGGCGGTGTTCCTGCCCGTCGACTGCCCGCGCATGACCGCCGAGGCGCTGCGCCTGCTGGGCGAACGCTGCCGCGACGCGGCCGTCCCGCAGACGGGGCCGCTCCCGGGCGCATGGGCGAAGAGCGCGCTCCGGGTGCTCGAGCCGCGGCTCGCTTCGGGGCCGTACGCGCTCTACCGCGCCTACGGCGAGCTCGACGTCGCCGAGGTGCAGCTCGACCCGGAGCTCCTGGTCGACGTCGACACGCCGGACGAGCTCGGGCGGATCAGCTGATGCGTCGGCGGGAGCCGGAGGGCCGTCGCGGAACGCGTCAGGCGTTGCGCTCGCGCTGCCGGGCCTCGTATTCGGCCTGGACACGCCGCAGCCGCTCCTCGTCCGGGTCGCGGCGCGAGGCGCGCAGGAAGTACCAGGTGAGCACGGACGCGATCGCGACCGGCACGACGATCGAGCCGATGAGAACGATCTCGACCCACGTCGAGCCGGAGAACGCGATCGCCACGTCCTCAGCGTACGCCGGTTCGAGACCAGCCCGGTGTCAGACGTCGACGCAACTTCGCCACGAGTCTGTGACGCCGATGTGACGCCGCAATCGGGTCGGCCGGTACTCCCGCATGCAACCGTCGAATCCGGTGCACGCCGCGCGTGCGGCGGCGCTTGCCGCTCCGGACACGGCTGGTGTCAGCCGACCATACGAGTTCGCCACGAGTCTGTGCCGCGGGTGTGGTGGCGGCCCGCCGGCCGGCCTGCCGCTACGCGAGCACGCGCTCGCGGGCTGCGCCGACGCCGACGAGCTCGATCGGGACGCCGAGCTCCTGCGCCACGAACTCGACGTACGCGCGCGCCGCGGCCGGGAGGTCGTCGAGTGACGAGGCCCCGTCGAGCGGACGCTGCCAGCCCGGCAACACCTCCCAGACCGCGCGCGCGTGGTGGAAGTCCGACTGGTGCGCCGGGAAATGCTCCGTCTCCGTTCCGTCGCGCAGCCTGTAGCGCACGCACACCGGCAGCTCGGCGAAGGACGAGAGGACGTCGAGCTTCGTCAGCGCGAGCGACGTCATCCCGTTCACGCGCACCGCGTAGCGCAGCGCGACGAGGTCGAGCCAGCCGCAGCGCCGCTCGCGGCCGGTCACCGTGCCGTACTCGCCGCCGAGCTCGCGCAGCTCCGCCTGCTGCGGCCCGTCGATCTCCGACGGCAGCGGCCCTTCGCCGACGCGCGTGACGTACGCCTTCGCGATCCCGAGCACGCGGTCGATGCGCGTCGGCCCGATACCGATTCCGGTTGCGGCGCCGGAGGCGATCGGGTTCGACGAGGTCACGAACGGATACGTGCCGTGGTCGAGGTCGAGCATCGTCGCCTGCGCACCCTCGAACAGCACGTGCTTACCGGCGCGCAATGCCTCGTCGACGTACAGCGACGCGTCGCCGACGAACGGGGCGAGCCGCTCCGCGAACCCAGCGTACTGCGCCCACACCTGCTCCAGGTCGAACGGCTCCGCGTCGTAGATCCGCTCGAGCCAGAGGTTCTTCTCGGCGAGCGCGACCTCGATCTTCTCGCGCAGGATCTTCGCGTCGAGCACGTCCTGCACGCGGATCCCGATGCGCGACGCCTTGTCTGCGTACGTCGGGCCGATGCCGCGGCGCGTCGTGCCGATCTGCAGCTTGCCGAGGCGGCGCTCCGACGCCTGGTCGATCGTCACGTGCCACGGCATGATCAGGTGCGCGTTGCCGCTCAGCAGCACGATCGACGGGTCGATGCCGCGTTCGAGCAGCAGGTCGGCCTCGTCGACGAACACCTGCGCGTCGACGACGCAGCCCGCGCCGATCACCGACGGCGTGCCGGAGACCACGCCGCTCGGCATCTGCCGCAGCTTCCATGTCTCCCCGCCGGCGACGATCGTGTGCCCCGCGTTCGGGCCGCCCTGGTAGCGGCACACGACATCCGACTGCTGGGCGAGCAGGTCGACGATCTTGCCCTTCCCCTCGTCGCCCCACTGCGCCCCGACGATCACGGTCGCGGGCACGTCGCGCACTCTAGTTCGCGAGGCTGCCGCCGCCCCAATGGACGACGTGCGCAACCGCGAACGCGAGGGCGAACGCGCTCGGCGGCCCGAGCGCCCAGCCGCGCACGATGCCCGCCAGCGTCCGCCGCCGCACCGCGTTCCGCCCGCGCGCCGATCCTGCTCCCGCCATCGCGCCCACGAGGGCCTGGTTCATCGACGTGAAGAACCCAAACGCGACCGCCGCGAGCACGACGAGCGCCTGCACCAGCTGCGCCGCCGTCGCCGACACGCGGTCGACCTCGACGATCTCGAACGCCACCCGGTCGAGCAGCGGCCTGCCCGTGACGACAACGCCGAGCGCGATCCCCGCGCCGCAGAGCGCGCCGGCGGCGTGCGCGCCGAGCACGCGCGGCCCGACCAGCGCGCCGCTCGCATTCGCGACGTCGTTGCCGCCCATCGCGAACGACGCGACGCAGCCCACGGCGACGAGCGCGAACCCAACACGCTCGACTCGCCGCAGCAGCTTCCCGCCGCCGAACCCGATCGCGCACGCTGCGAACGGGGCGGCCACCCAGACCGCGACCAGGACGGCGACGGTGTGCCACTGCACACCGCTGCCCGCGGCGAGCGCCTCGCCGACCAGCGAGCCGACGAGGATCTGGATCGTCGACGTGGGCACCCGAACCCGGTTGTAGAGCCCGGTGACCGCGAACGCGGCGGCGACGACGACGAGCCAGCCGAGCCGCGTCGGGGTGTGCTCGACGAGGTTCCGGCCGACCGTGTGCGCGACCCTGCTGCTGGCGAGCGCTGCGCCGGCGAGCGCGAGCGGGGCCATCAACGCGAGTGCGGTGCGCGCGCCGACGGCGCCGAGGGCGTACGGCATCCCCATGCAGGCTCCGGTGTAGTGGGAGCCGATCGTCCACGCGAAGCAGAACGCGACCGCGACGAGAAGCGCGGTCGTCAACGGCCGTCCTGCGCCTGCTCGGCGTTCAGGCGCGCGCGAGCGCTCGCGCGACGCGGTGCACAACGATGCGATGGCCGCGCGAGCACGAGGTGAATCCGACGTCGGCGTCGCGCCGCAGCGTGCCGCGCACGACGAGCTTCTCGACGGCGAGCGACTCGCGCAGCGCGAGGCACGCGTCGCACGGCTCGTCGAACGCCGTCGCGTCCGGACCGATCCACACGTGCTGGCGCTCCGGAATCACGTGAGCGAGAGTTGTCGGTCGTCGCGGCGGAGCGCGAGCGGCCGTTCGGCGCGGCGGAGGACGATCGTGTGGCCGGCGCCGCACCGCACGACGGCGGTGTCCGCCTCGCGTGCAAGCTCGCCGTGCACTCGCGCGGAGGCGAGCGCGTCGGCGAAGAGGACGCCGTCGCGGCGCGCTGCGTCGAGGCAGGCCTCGCACAGGCATGCGTACGACGTCGCGCCGGACGAGATCCAGACCGTCGTCCGCCCGCTCACGCGGCCGCCGCCAGGTCGGCGAACTTGGCGTACCGCTTCTGGAACGCGAGCTTCTCGGTGCCGGTCGCGCCGTTGCGGTGCTTCGCGAGGATGAGCTCGGCGATCCCGGCCGAGTCGGTCTCCTCGGCGTTGTAGTACTCGTCGCGGTAGACGAACAGCACGAGGTCGGCGTCCTGCTCGATCGAGCCGGAGTCGCGGAGGTCCGACAGGATCGGGCGCTTGTCGTGCCGCTGCTCGACCGCCCGCGAGAGCTGCGAGAGCGCGACGATCGGCACGTCGAGGTCGCGCGCGAGCACCTTGAGCGCGCGCGAGATCTGCGACACCTCCTGCACCCGGTTCTCGACGGTCGTCCCGCTCGTCATCAACTGCAGGTAGTCGACGATGACGAGGCCGAGCGTCGGCTCCTTCATCTTCAGGCGCCGCAGCTTCGACCGGATTTCCATCATCGTCACGGAGCCCGTGTCGTCGACGTAGATCGGCGCCTTCGCCAGCTTGTCGCACGCCGCCGTGAGGCGCGGCCAGTCGTCGACCGCCAGCTTTCCGGTGCGCAGCCGCTGCGACTCGACCTTGCCTTCGGCGCACATCAGGCGCTGCGTCACCTCGGCCTTCGACATCTCGAGCGTGAAGAGCGCCACGGGCGTCGAGTGCCGCACCGCGACGTTCGCGGCCATGCAGAGCGCCAGCGCCGACTTGCCCATCGACGGCCGCGCCGCCACGATCACGAGGTTGCCCGGCTGGAAGCCGGACGTCAGCCGGTCGAGGTCGCGGAAGCCGGACGGCGTTCCCGTGATCTCGGTGCCGGCCTCGTACAGCTTGGTGATCGTCTCGAACGAGTCCTTGAGCAGGTCGTCGATGTGCGCGAACTCGGTCGAGACCCGTTGCTGCGAGAGGTTGAAGACGATCGACTCGGCGCGGTCGACGAGCTCGACGATGTCGCCGGGACGGTCGAACCCGAGCCGCGCGATGTCGTTTCCGGCGCGGATCAGCCCGCGCAGGGTCGCCATCTCGCTGACGATCCGCGCGTAGTGGGCCGCGTTCGAGGCGGCCGGGACGAGCGCGGCGAGCTCGTGGATGCGCTCGGCGCCGCCGGCCGCGTCGAGCGACTGCGTGCGGTCGAGCTCGTCGACGACCGTGATCGCGTCCACCGGCTCGCCCTTCGCGTAGAGCGACAGGATCGCCTTGTAGATGTGGCCGTGGCTCTCCCGGTAGAAATCCCCGGCGCTCAGGTTCGTCGACTCGGTGACCGCCCCGATCGCCAGCGGGGAGAGCATCATCGCCCCGAGCACCGATTCCTCGGCGTCGAGGTTCTGCGGCGGGACCGGGGCGGTCGCCGAAGCCGGGAGTGGGCTGGCCATACGCGGCGTAGTGAACCCCGCCTCGGCGTCGCCGGAAAGGGTGTGGAAAGGCCGCTGGTGGTTGTCGCGAGGTGCGTGGATGCAGCGATTATAGAACGTACGTTCGCGTCACGACAGTGGACGAAACGGACGGTCTTTGCGCGAGATTTCGCCTCAGTTCCACAGGTCTTTTCACCGCCTGTGGACGGCCGCCCCGGGCCCTCGTCCACAGGCGCGTGGAGAAACGTGTGGACGACGCGTGCTACGCGGACGCGGCGCCGTGCGCGGCCGGGCCGTCGGCCGCCGGCTCGTCGCCCTCGCCCTCGCCCGACCCCGCCTGCTCGGCTGGGTCCGCGCCGGCCTGCTCCGGCGTCTCGGGCTCCTCCTCGGGCGGCAGCTCGCCGCCCTCGGGCGCGACGACGAGCCGCAGCTCCGCGACGACGTCCTGGAAGACCTCGATCGGAACGGTGTAGCGCCCGATCCGGCGGATCGCGTCCATCTGGATCCTGCGGCGGTCGACGCGCACCTTCTCCTGCTCCCAGAGCCGGTCGGCGACGTTCGTGGCGGTGACCGACCCGAACAGCGACCCGGTGGGGCCGGCGTTCACGTCGAAGCGCAGCTCGACCTTCGCGAGGCGGTTCGCGATCGCGCGCGCCTCGTCGACGGTCTTCGCCTCGTGCCGCGCGCGCTGCGCGTCGCGCCGCTCGAGCTCGCGCAGCAGCCCCGGCGTCGCCACCTGGGCCAGCCCGCGCGGCAGCAGGAAGTTGCGCGCGTAGCCGCGCGCGACGTTCACGACCTCGCCGCGGAGTCCGAGCTTTTCGACGTCCTGCGTGAGAACGACTTCCATCGCGCTACTTGTCGGCGACGTAGGGGAGCAGGGCGAGCTCGCGCGCGCGTTTCACCGCCACGGCGACCTGCCGCTGGTGGCGCCGGCACGCGCCCGTGATGCGCCGGTTGCGGATCTTGCCCTTCTCGGACACGTAGCGGCGTAGCTCGTTGACGTTCTTGTAGTCGACCTCGTCGATCTTCGTCTTGCAGAAGAAGCAGCTCTTCCGGCGCCCGGGCGCGGGTGCGCCGCGCTTGCGGCCGGACGAGCGATCGGTCTTTGCCTGGGCCACGTCTCTCCTCTAGAACGGGATGTCGTCGTCGGTGCCGCCGAAGTCGGCGTCGGCGCCTGCCGACGCGCCGGCGGGCACGAACTGGTTGCCGCCGTCGCCGGCCTCGCCGCGGCCGCCGAGGAACTGGACGCTGTCGGCGACGATCTCGACCGCCTGGCGCTTCGTCCCGTCCTGCGCGTCCCACTCGCGCCACTCGAGGCGGCCGTCGATCCCGACGGGGCGGCCCTTGGCCAGGTACTGCGCGCAACTCTCGCCCTGGTTGCCCCACACGGTGACGTCGAAGTAGTTCGGCTTCTCGGTCCACTGGCCGGTGGCGCTGTCCTTGCGGCGTGTGTTGACCGCGACGCGCAGGCTGCAGACGGCCATGCCGGACGGCGTGTGCCGCAGCTCGGGGTCGCGCGTGAGGTTCCCGACGAGGACGACGCGGTTGATGTTCGCCATGGTTCTCGCTCCTCTCCTTGAGTCGATCCAGGCTACTCCGCGCCGCCGCCGGCGTCATCGCCGCTCGCAGCCGCGGCCGCGACGGGCGCGGCTGCGGGGGCAGGCGCCGGGGCCTTCTGGTGCTGCGAGCCCCTCACGCGGCGGAACGCGCCGTGGCGGAGGACCCCGTCGGTGATCTTGAGGACGCGCGTGATCTCGGCGAGCGTCTCCGGCGTCGCGGTGAAGAGCAGGAGGTGGTAGACGGCCTCGCCCTTGTGGTCGATCTCGTAGGCGAGGCGGCGGCGGCCCCACGGCTCGTGGCCGTCCCAGCGGCCGTCGGCGCCGTCGACCGCGTCGCGGACTCGCTGGATGATCTCGTTCGCCCGCGCCTCTTCGAGGTCGGGGTCGAGCAGCAGCATGATCTCGTACTCGTGCACCGTCCCGAATTCCTCCTTCTCATGGACTGAGTCGGCCCCGCCTCCTTGGCGCCGCTTCGGGTGACGGCGCGACGGGCGTGGCGAGAAGCGGGCGGGAGTGTAGCATCGCGCTCGTGAAGCGCCTGCTCGGGCTCGTCGTCGGCGGCCTCGGGCTCGGGGCGCTCCTGCGCCGGCGCCGCAGCGCACCCGTCGATTCCCCGGCGGACGACCTGCGCGAGCGGCTCGCCGCGGCCAGGACGGCCGAGCCGCCGGCCGCGCCCGTCCCGCCGCCGGCAGAGGCCGAGCCAGCCGCCGCTCCGCCCGTCGAGGCGGTCGCGCCCGCCGCGGACGAGGCGCCGGAGGTCTCCGAGCCGGCGGACCGACGTGCCGAGGTGCACCAGCGCGCGCGGCGGGCGATCGACGAGTTGCGCGAGCGCTAGACAGGTACCTCGGCGAGCAGCGCCTCCCGTTCCACGGGCGCGAGCGCGCGCAGCGGCGCGCGGACGCCTTCGGTGAGCGGCGCGCCCTGCGCACGCACGCACGCCTTGAGCGCGGCGTGCCGGGGGTAGCGCTCGACGACCGCGCGCAGCTCTCCCGCCGCGGCCGAGTCGCCGGTGCGGACCGCGTCCACGACCACGCGCGGGAACGCGGCCGCGAGCCCCGACACGGCGCCGGCCGCGCCGGCGGCCAGTCCCTCGCCGATCAGCGCCTCGGCGCCGACGAAGACGTCGAGGCCTTCGATCAGGTACGGCTGCACCTTTGCGAACGGCGCGTCGCTGACCTTCATCCCCACGACGTTGTCGACGGTCTCGCGCAGCCGCTCGACGACCGCGACGGGGATCGCGTACCCGGAGGCTTTCTCGAGCTCGTAGACGTAGAACGGCGTCGGAGCGCACGCGCGCGCCGCCGCCGCGAAGTGCGCGAGCAGCGCGCGCTCGTCGAGCTGGAAGTAGGGCGGCGCGATCACCGCGACGCCCGCCACGCCGGTCTGCGCGGCGTGCGCTGCGAGCGCGACGGTGTCGGCCGTCGACTGCGCGCCGCAGTGCGCCAGCACCGGCAGCGGACCCGCGGCGTACTGCGTGATCACGTGCTTTCGCTCTTCGACCGTCAGCAGGATCCCCTCGCCGGTCGTGCCGAGCGCCAGGACGCCGGCGACGCCGCCGTCCGCGAGGAAGCGCAGGTAGGGCTCGAATGCCGCTTCGTCGAGCCGGTCGCCGTCCTCGGTCAGCGGCGTGAGCGCCGCCGCGATTGTCCGCGCCATCGCCCGCGATGCTACTCGCGCCCTTGACACCTAGCGTCGCTATGTATAGGGTTGCGAGGGATGACCGGCGAGGCGCTCAAAGGCCACCTGGACGCGCTGGTGCTCGCAGCGCTGCGCGATGCGCCGCTGCACGGGTACGCGATCATCGAAGAGCTCCGGCGCCGCAGCGGCGGCACCTTCGCCTTGCCGGAGGGGACGGTCTACCCGGTGCTGCACCGGCTCGAGGCTGACGGGCTCCTCTCGAGCTCGTGGTCCGCGGCGTCCGGACGACGGCGCCGTGTCTACCGGTTGACGCGGCGCGGGCGGGCCGCGCTCGCGCGGCGCCGCGACGACTGGCGCCGCTTCGCACGCGCGGTCGAGGCGGTGCTCGCATGAACTACCTCGACGAGCTGCGGCGCGAGCTCGCCCGCGTCGGGATCGGCGGCGCGCGCGCCGCCAGGATCGTCGAGGAGCTGGCCGACCACCTCGCCTGCGACCCCGACGCCGACCTCGGGTCGCCGCGCCTCGTCGCCGAACGCTTTGCCGACGAGCTCGGCCTCGCAGGCACGCGCCGCGCCGCGAAGCTCGGCTTCGGCGCGCTCGCGCTCGTCGCAGCCCTCCTCGCCGCGGCCGCCGCCGACGCCAGGTACCCGCAACACGTCCACGACGCCCGAGCGGTGGCGCTGACGGGGCTGCTGCTGTTCGCGTCGGCGCAGGTCGCGTTCGTCGCCGGCGTCCTCGCGCTCGTCCGCGGACTGCGCCGGTCGCTCAGCGGAGCCGAGCGCCGGCTCGTGCTGCGGCGGACCTCGGTGGCGCTCGGCGCAGGCGCCGTCACCTGCTGCGCGCTGCTCGTGCACGGGTCGGTGTTCCGGCCGATGCCGTCGGCGTGGATCGCGCTCACGCTCGCCGCGGGAGCCGTGCCGCTGCCGTTCCTCGGCTACGCCGCGTCCTCGGTGCGCGCCGCGGCGCGGCTCACGCCGCCGGGCGGACGGGCGCCCGGGCTGTCGCGCGACCTGCCGGGGCCGCTCGGACGGCACGCGCGCGCCGTGCTCGCGACGCTTGTTGTCGCGGCGGTCGGGCTCGTCGTCGTGCAGGGCGCCTTCTTCGAGCGCAGCGCGTCCGAGGGGCCGTCGCGCGGGCTTGTCGAGCTGGCGGGACTCGCGCTCGGCACGGCCGTGCTCGGCCGCGTGCTCGGCCTGTTCTCCTAGCGTCGCCGCAAGGGATGTGCCCGGGGCCGCGTCCGCCGCATCGTCGCAGCCCCGGACGTCCGTCAGCCGTCGCCGAACTCGGCGTCGGCGCAGGCGGGGCAGTAGAAGGCGATCGCCGGCGGCTCGCCGTACTCCGGCTCGTCGATCCGCACGGCTCGCCAGCCGGCCCAGCGCAGGCCGCTCGCGCAGCCGCACTCGGCGCAGCAGACGACGCGTGCCGATTCGCCGCTTCCGTTAGGCGCTCTCACCTTCGCCCCACATCCCATGTTCAGGATGGCCCAGCGCCGCGCGGCCGTCTACTGGCCATTCGGTGCTCACTCGAACGGGTGACGGCGGCGGAAGGCGCGCCCGCGCCGCGTGCGGTGACGGAGCGGCCCCGGAGTCGAACCGAGCAAGCGTGGGGTTGCCACGCCCGACTGGTTTTGAAGACCAGCTGAGCCACCGGGCCCGTGCCGCTCCAGGCCGGCGATTGTACGGCGGCGCGGCGCGCGGCAGGACGCCGCGGCACCCGCGACTAACGCGCATCCGAGCGCTCGACGATCCGCGCGGCGTCGACGAGGAGCTCGAGCACGCGCTCCTGCTCCCAGCTTTCGGCCGCCGCCCACGCCGCGCGCGCGACGACCTCCTTGAGAGCGACCACCTCGCCGGCGGGGATCAGCGTCTCCGCGAGCGCGAGCGAGGCCGCCCCGCGCGCGTCCGCCGGATCCTCGAGCTCGAGGTCGAAGCGCACGCGCGCCACCGCCTTCTGCACCGCCGCGACGGCCGCGGGCGGCGTCGACGTGAGGTCGTCGCCCTGCGAGGCACCCGTCAGGATGTCGACGATGCGCTCCGTACGGAGGTCGTCGACCGCGAGCTCGACGACGAGCAGCGCGACGCCCGCCGCCGCGGCGAGCTGCTCGCGCGGGCCTGGCGACGCCGCGCCGGCCGCCGGCTCGTAGCGCGAGAAGAAGGCCTCCGCGAACCGTAGGCGCCGCTCCTGCGGCAGTCGGCTCAGCACGAGCACGAGCGCGTGCAAGACCTCCTCGCGCGCGCCGACGTCGAACGCCGCGTCGGGAAACTCGGGCGGCGTCCCGATCAGACGCAGCCGCTCGTCGCGCCAGAAGGGCGTGCGCGCGAGCGCGACGGCATGCGCGGCCGGCGAGGACGGCGCCGCCGCGTCCGTCACCCGGGCAGCCAGCCGTCGCGGTAGCGCGTCTGCGTGCTCTCGCCGAAGCGCGCGTACGCCTCGCGCGGCTCCGTCGTCTCGCGCTCGACGCCGGCGCCGTGCCGCTGCGCGGCGTCGGAGACGCTGTACGCGCCCCACTCAGGCCCCGTCGACCGCTCGCGAGCGCCGACGCAGACGACGACGCACGGCCCGGCGCCCGCGCCGACGATCACGTGCCGCGTCCCCGGCGGGCAGTGGACGAAGTCCCAGGTGCGCAGCGGCCGCTCCTCCTCCTCGACGACGAGCAGCGCCTCGCCGGCGACGACGAGGAAGTCCTCCTGGTCGGCTTCCCAGTGGTACATCGCCATCGGCTCTCCCGGCCGGAGGACCGTCACGTTGACGCCGAGCTGCCGGAAGTCGGTTCCCGCCTCGAAGTCGCAGAACGCGCCGCGGCCCGGCCGCTCCCACCAGACGGCGTCGCGCGCGTTGAGCACGAACCACCCCTCGCCGCGCGCGACGGTGCCGGCGTCCGTTGCTTCGAGCGGCGCTTCGGGAACCATCCGCCCGGAGTATCACGCGCGGCGCACGAGGCAGAGCACGCCGTAGAGCGCGAACGAGACGGCGAGCCATGCGCCGAGCGCGACGGCGAGCGCGGCCGGCCACGCCAGCCGCGTCGTCGTGTAGTCGGCCGCGGCCGCGTACGCCGCGAGCCCGACTGCGCCGAGCACCGCGCCGCCCGCGACGTCGCGGGCGGGCCGCTCGCCCTCGCGACGCTCGACGAGCGTCAGCCCGGCGAGGTAGATCGCGGGGAACGCGAGCAGCGGCCCGGCCTCGCGCACGCCGACGAAGGTGCCGACGAGCGCCGCGGCGAGCGACGTCGCCGCTCCGGCCGTGAACCGGATGCCGTACTCGCGGACGCGGCTCATCGGACGACGAGCAGGTATGCCGCCGCCGCGACGGCGAACCAGATCGGCAGCGCGGCGAGCGCCGCGCGGAACGCGTCGATCCGGAGGTGGAGCAGGAAGACGGTGCCGCAGTAGAGGACGATGCCGATGCCGCCGGCGATCATCCCGGCGGCGCTCAGGTGCACCTCGCGAGCTCCCTTCGCGACGCCCGACACCGTCATTCCCGCCAGCGCGACCGCGGGCGCTGCGGCGAAGATCCCCGAGAAGCGCTTCGGCCGCACGACGTCGGCGACCACGGCGAACAGCACCACGAGGACACCCCCCTCGACGGTCTTGATCGCGATCGTTGCGACGTCGCTCCAGCGCATCGCGCGAACCTACCGCCATCTAGGGGCGCGTGGTCTGCCGCCGCAGGACGCGCACGTCGCCGCGGCGGAGCGTCAGGCCGTCGGCGTCGTAGCGCTCCAGCAGGAGCTGCGCCGTGCGGCGGCCGACGCCGAGCGCGTCGCGGAACGCGCCGAGGCGGATCTCGTCGAGCCGCGTCAGCACCTCGCGCCCGCGCTCGTACAGCGCGGGCGAGACCGCGAGGCCGTCGCCGACGCGGCGCAGCCGGCCCTGCTGCTCGAGGAACGCGGCGAGCTCCGCGTCGTCGACGCGCACGACCCCCTCCGTCCGCAGCGCCGTCTCGAGCGCGTCGGCCGCCTCGGTGCGCGCGCCGAGCGACGCCGTCGCGCCCGGGAGGTAGGCCTTGGCGCCGCGCCGCTCGACCGCGAGCAGGTTGAGAACGTGCGGCGTCCACGGCTCCGGCGGCAGGAGCTCCGCGAGGGGGACCCCGGGGTCGAGCGGATGCGACGCCGCGCGTGCGGCGAGCCGCGCGCGCACCGACGCCTTCAGCTCGGCTAGCCACGCGTCCGAGAAGACGTACTCGCCGGCGGCGCGCACGGCGGCAAGCCCGCGCGCGAGCTCGTCCGGCGGGAGCAGGCCGCGCTGCTGCAGCTCGCGCCCTGTGACCGGGGCACGGACGAGCGCGCGCACGATCTCCTCCGGCGTCCCCGACTCCAGCACCGCGAGCCGCTCGAGGTCGAGCCGTCGCGGCGGCGCCGGGTCGAGCACGCGGCCGCCGGCGACGGTGGTCTCGGTGCGCAGGACGACGCGGTCGCCGCGCGCGGCGACGACCGGTTCGGCGAGCCGCAGCTGCGCGTAGGCGCCTGCCCGCACCACGCGCGCCGCCACGGCCTTCGTGCCGACGTGGACCGTGACGGCCGGCGGCACCGGCGACAGCTCCTCGAGCCGGACGTCGAGACGGTACGACAGGGGAAAGTGGCCGGGCGTGACGAGCACGTTCCCGCGCGCGAGCTGCCGGCGCTCGACCGTCGGCAGGTTGACCGCGACGCGCTGGCCGGCTTCCGCTGCGTCGACCGAGTGGTCGTGCACCTGCACGGAGCGCACGCGCACCACCCGTCCCTGCGGCTCGAGGCGCAGCAGGTCGCCCGGCGCGACCGACCCCGACCAGAGCGTCCCGGTCGCGACCGTGCCGACGCCGTGGAGCGTGAACGCGCGGTCGACGTAGAGGCGCACGGCACCCCCGCGGCCGCGGTCGCGCGCGGGCAGGCGCGCGAGCGCCGCCCGCAGCTCGTCCAGCCCGGCGCCCGTCTTCGCCGAGGCGGCCACGACCTCCGCGCCCGGGACGAGCTCGCGCGCCTCGTCCAGCGCGAGCTCGAGCGTCTCCGCGTCGACGGCGTCCGCTTTCGTCACCGCGACGACGCCGTGCTCGACGCCGAGCAGCCGGAGCACCGCGAGATGCTCCAGCGTCTGCGGTCGCGCTCCTTCCTGCGCGTCGACCACGAGCAGGAAGACGTCGATCCCGCTCGCGCCGGCGATCATCGTGCGGACGAAGCGCTCGTGACCCGGCACGTCGACGAGCGAGACGCGACGGCCGTCCGGAAGGTCGAGCGGCGCGTAGCCGAGGTCGATCGAGATCCCGCGTCGCCGCTCTTCCGGCAGCCGGTCGGTGTCCTTGCCGGTGAGGGCGCGCACCAGCCACGTCTTGCCATGGTCGATGTGGCCGGCCGTGCCGACGGTCAGCGCCATGCGAGCGACGTCACGCGCCGGCCCTTGCGCGCCGAACCGCGGCGGCGACCTCGTCGGCCTCGGCGTCGGTGAGCGTGCGGCAGTCGAGCAGCAGGCGGCCGTCGCGCACGATGCCGACGACCGGCGGCTCGCCGAGGCGGAGCGCCAGCGCGAGCGGCTCCTCGACCGCGCAGGCGAACGACGGCAGCTCGGCGAGCGGGAGCGCGCCGCCGCCGACGCGGGCGGCCGTCTCCTCGACCTCGCCGCCGACCGCGGCCGCGAGCCGCTCGGCCCGCGCGTGCACAACGGCCGCATCGGCGCGCAGCATGCGCAGCACCGGCACGTCCGGATCCGGATCCAGGTAGGCGAGCAGGGTGCCCTCGAGCGCCGCGACCCCGAGCTTGTCGATCCGCAGCGCGCGGTGGAGCGGATGCCGGCGGAGGCGCTCGACCAGCTCGGTGCGGCCGGCGACGATCCCCGCCTGCGGGCCGCCGAGGAGCTTGTCGCCGCTGAAGCAGACGAGGTCGGCTCCCCCCGCGAGCGCTTCCGCCGCGGTCGGTTCGTCGCCGACGTCGACGAGCGCGCCCGAGCCGAGGTCGTCGAGCAGCGGCAGGCCGTGCTCGCGCGCCACCGCGGCCAGCTCGCGCACCGTCGGCTGCTCGGCGAAGCCGACCACGCGGAAGTTCGACTGGTGAACGCGCAGCAGCAGCGCCGTGCGCTCCGTCACCGCCTGCGCATAGTCGGCGGCCCGCGTGCGGTTCGTCGTCCCCACCTCGACGAGCCGCGCGCCCGACCGGGCGAGCACGTCCGGGATCCGGAAGCCGTCGCCGATCTCGATCAGCTCGCCGCGCGACACGACCACCTCACGCCCGTCGGCGATCGCGGCGAGCGCGAGCAGCAGCGCGCCCGCGTTGTTGTTCACGACGAGCGCCGCCTCGGCGCCCGTGAGACGGCCGAGCAGGGCCGCCACGTGGTGCTGGCGCGACCCGCGCACGCCTTCGACGAGGTCGTACTCGAGGTTCGAGTAGCCGGCAGCCGCCTCCGCAACGCGCGCGCGCGCCGCCGCCGCGAGCGGCGCGCGGCCGAGGTTCGTGTGCACGAGCACGCCGGTCGCGTTCAGGACGCGCCGCAGCGCCGGACGGCGCACGTCGGCGAGCACCGCGCGCAACCGCTCGGCCAGGTCACCCGGGTCGCGGCCCGCACGGATCTCGAGCCGCGCCCGCGCGAGCACGTCCCGCGCGGCCTCGACCGCCAGGGGGTCGGCGGCCGCGCGCGCGAGCTCGTCGACGGAGGGAAGGTCGCGCAGCTCCACTGCGCCCACGATAGGCGACCGGCGCGTTTCCTACTGCGCGTCTTCCTTCTCGGGAGCGTGCGGCATGTCGGCGCAGCGGTCCTCGTAGCAGCCGAGGACGATCCGCACCGTCTCGTCGACGTCGTCCGTGACGTGCAGCAGCTGCACGTCGTCCGGCGAGATCATCGAGCCGGCGGCCAGGCGTTCGCGGATCCAGTCGAGCATCTCGTTCCAGTACGCGGAGTCGTAGAGCACGACCGGGAAGTGCCGGATCTTGCCGGTCTGGATCAGGACGAGCGCCTCGTACAGCTCGTCGAGCGTCCCGAAGCCGCCGGGGAAGATCACGAACCCCTCGGACGGCCGCACGAAGCACACCTTGCGCGCGTAGAAGTGGTCGAACGTGTAGACGATGTCGAGGTACGGGTTCGGGCGCTGCTCGTGCGGCAGCTCGATGTTGAACCCCACGGAGAGCCCGCCGCCCTCCTTCGCGCCGCGGTTGGCGCCTTCCATCACGCCCCCGCCGCCGCCGGTGACGACGGCCCATCCCGACTCGGCGAACCGCCGGCCGACGGCGCGCGCAGCCTCGTACGGCGCGCTTCCCGCCGCGACGCGGGCCGACCCGAACAGCGCGACCGCCGGGCGCGTGATGCGCGCGACCGCCTCGAACCCCGCGCGGAACTCCGCGGCGATCTTCGCGACCGAGCCGTCGATCTCCGATGTCCCCTGGTCGAGGATCGCGCGGTCGTCGGTCACAGCCGGTGCTGCGTGACGTGCGCCGCCCACATGCCGAGCGCGAGCCCGATCGCCGTCGCGAAGTAGAGGACGTAGATCAGCTGCGCCTTGGCGGCGCCGCCGCCGAGCCGTAGCCAGCGCGCCGACTTCCAGACGGCGCCGCCGTCGAGGAAGCCGATCGGGACCATGTTCAGCAGGTTGACGAAGAAGCCGAAGTAGGCGAGCGCCTGCAGCACCTCGGACCCCTGTGCGCGTGCGAGCAGGTAGCAGCCGAGGCTGGCGAGGCCGCCGAAGATCGGCCCAGCGATCGCGACGCGCGCCGTCTGCCACGGGTTGCCGCGCGTGTAGCGGACGTATGCGAGCGCGAACGGGATGAAGACCGGCAGCTTCGGGTTCAGATGCTCGCGCTTCGCCTCGACGTAGTGGCCCATCTCGTGCAGCAGGATCAGGACGACGATGCCGACGCCGAAGGCCCAGCCCCAGATGAGGGCGTACGCGGCGACGGCGATGAAGATCGACGAGAACTTGACGAGGACGAACGACCACTTCGCGAGTGCGACGGCGGCTGCCGCGACCGGGCCGACCGCGCGCTTGACGCGCGTGCGCCAGTCGGGGCCGGTGCGGATCGGGTTGTACTGGTAGTCGTCGGTCACGAGCCTCGCCCGATCCACTCCTCGCCGCCCTCGTAGACCTCCTTCTTCCACAGCGGCACGCGCTCCTTCAGCTCGTCGATCGCGTCCTTGCAGGCGGCGAGCGCGTCCCGCCGGTGCGGCGCCGACACGGCGATCGCGACGGACGTCTCGCCGGTCGAGACGCGGCCGACGCGGTGGTGGATGGCGATCGCGCACACCTCGTAGCGAGCGTGCAGCGACTCGGCGATCTGGCGCATCACCCGTTCGGCCATTCCTTCGTACGCCTCGTAGTCGAGGTGCGTGACCGTGCGGCCTCGCGACCGGACGCGCGTCGTGCCGGTGAAGGTCGCGATCGCGCCCGCGCGCTCGTCGCGCACCTCGTCGACGACACGGTCGAGCGAGAGCGGTTCCTCGCTGAGCAGGAACGCACCGCCGGAGACAGGCGGGATGACGGCGACCTCGTCGCCGTCGGCGAGCGGCCGGTCGCGCTCGGCGTACTCCTGGTTGACGGCGTAGAGGAGCCCGGCCGGCTCGTCGCCGAGCGCGAGCGCGGGCCAGACGTCGCCGACCGTCGCGGCCTCGACTTCCCGCTGCGACCAGCCGGCGCGTTCGCGCAGCCCGGCGAACAGGCGCACCCGCACGCTCACGACGCACAGGCTATGCGGTCCAGCGCACCGGCCAGTCGTGGTGGCCGTAGTAGCCGAGGCTGAAGCCGAGGTTCGCCACCGGCCCGTAGAGCGACCGCGCGTGCAGCAGCATCACGGCCCCGAAGCCCATGCGCTCGCGCACGAAGAGCAGCCACCTCCCGCCGGGCGACCACTGCGGCGACTCATCCGCGGTGCCGGGCGGCGGCACGTCGAGGATGCGGCGCGATCCGTCGAGGCCGACCCGCCACAGCTGCCATCGCGGCGCGAAGAAACCGGCGTCCTCGCTCGTGTGCTGCGCCTCCACGGCGACCGACCTTTCGTCCGGCGCGCACGTCACCGAGCCGAACGACTCCCGCGGGTCGGGCCACAGCGACCGCGGACGCCACGACGGAGGCGAGGCGACCAGGAGGCTCTTGTGGTTCGTCGCGACGCGGTCGAACCCGGCGGTGAAGACCAGCCGGTCGCCGCACCACGCGTGGTAGTCCACGTAGTCGAGTGCGATCCCGAGCTTGTGCACAGGGCCACCGCGCGCGGCGACGACGCGCAGGACGGTGCCGTCGGCGGCGATCGACGCCGAGCTGCCGGGGTCGACGGTGAAGAGGATCCACTTGTCGTCCGGAGAGAACCCGAACAGCCACAGCGGGCCGGCCGTGTCGCCGGGCCCGATCGTCTTGTAGTACTGCGTCTCCGACGCGACCGGATGGCTGCGGTGGATGCCGAGGTTCGTCACCCAGATCGTCTGCCGCGCGGTTTGCCCACGACCCGTTGCGCGGATCGTCGCGGAGAAGCGGCCGTCCGGTGACACGATCGGCGTCTGTGCGCGCGACGCCGGGGCGCGGCCGGCGACGACGTCGACGCAGATCGCGAGCGAGACGACGTGGACGTGCCCCGCGCGGACGAAGCGGAGCGACCCGAGCGCCGGGTCGTCCGGGCACGACGCGACGGGTGCGCGCGCCGCCGCCGTCGCCGCGAACGCGGCGAGCACGACGAGCACCGGCGCTGCGCTGCGCACGGCGAAACGGTACGCCCCGGCGGTTCAGGAGCGGTAGAGGCGCGTACGATGGACACGATGGCGGCGACCGACCGGCGCGAGACCGAATCGGGCATCGAGGTGAAGCCGGTCTACACCGCCGCCGACGTCCCGCACGAGCTCGAGCTCCCGGGCGAGTACCCGTTCACGCGCGGCCCGTACGCCGACATGTACCGCGGCCGGCCGTGGACGATCCGCCAGTACGCCGGGTTCGCGTCCGCGGAGGAGTCGAACGCCCGGTACCGCTACCTCCTCGAGCGCGGTCAGACCGGGCTCTCGATCGCGTTCGACCTGCCGACGCAGCTCGGGTACGACTCCGACGACCCGCACGCGGCGGGGGAGGTCGGCCGCACCGGCGTCGCGATCGACTCGATCGCCGACATGGAGATCCTGCTCGACGGGATCCCGCTCGCGGACGTGTCGACGTCGATGACGATCAACGCGCCCGCCTCGCTGCTGCTCCTGCTCTACGAGCTCGTCGCCGAGCAGCAGGGCGTTCCGGGCGACCGCCTGCGCGGCACCGTGCAGAACGACATCCTCAAGGAGTACATCGCGCGCGGCAACTACATCTTCCCGCCGCGGCCGTCGATGCGCCTCACCACCGACCTGTTCGCCTACTGCGCCGAGCGGATCCCGCGCTGGAACACGATCTCGATCTCCGGCTACCACATCCGCGAGGCGGGCTCGACGGCGGTGCAGGAGCTCGCCTTCACGCTCACGAACGGCATCGCCTACTGCGCCGCCGCCGTCGAGGCGGGGCTCTCGCCAGACGAGTTCGCGGCGCGGCTGTCGTTCTTCTTCAACGCGCACAACGACTTCTTCCAGGAGGTGGCGAAGTTCCGCGCGGCGCGTCGGCTATGGGCGCGCATCGTGCGCGAGCGGTTCGGCGCCACCAACCCGAAGGCGCTCGCGCTGCGCTTCCACGCGCAGACCGGCGGCTCGACGCTCACGGCGCAGCAGCCGGAGAACAACGTCGTCCGGGTCGCCGTGCAGGCGCTGTCGGCGGTTTGCGGCGGCGCGCAGTCGCTGCACACGAACGCGTTCGACGAGGCGCTCGCGCTGCCCACGGAGCGCTCGGCGACGATCGCGCTGCGCACGCAGCAGATCCTCGCGGCGGAGGCGGGAACGACCGCGACGGCCGACCCGCTCGGGGGCTCGTACTACGTCGAGGCGCTGACCGACGAGCTCGAGCGGCGCGCGTGGGAGCTGATCGAGCAGGTCGACGATCTCGGCGGCGCCGTCCAGGCGATCGAGCAGGGATTCGTCCAGCACGAGATCGAGAGTGCGGCGTTTCGCTGGCAGCAGGAGGTCGAGACGGGCAACCGCCCGATCGTCGGCGTCAACGTCTTCACGTCCGGGTCGGAGGAGCCGATCGAGCTGCACACGATCGACCCCGCGTCGGAACGGCGCCAGCTCGAGCGCACGGCGCGGCTGCGCGCCGAGCGGAACGCGGCGGACGCCGATGCCGCGCTCGCCAGGGTGCGGGCCGCTGCGCGCGGTACCGAGAACATGCTGCCGCCGATGCGCGACGCGCTGCGCGCGCGCTGCACGATCGGCGAGATCTGCGGCGTGCTCCGAGACGAGTGGGGCGAGCACGACCGCGCTCGTTAGCGCGTCCCGCCGTGCGGATCCTCGTCGTCTCGCAGATGTACCCGGGCCCGAGCGACCCCGACCTCGGCACGTTCGTCGAGCAGGGCGTGCGCGCGCTCGCAGAACGCGGCCACGACGTCGAGCTCGCGGTGCTCGACACCCGCGGCGGCGGCAAGGCGCGCTACCTCGAGCTGCGCAGGCGCGTCCGGGCGGCGGCGCGTCCGGACGTGGTCTGGGCGCACTTCCTCGTCCCCGCCGGCTTGCTCGCGGCCGACGTCGACGCGCCGCTCGTCGTCACCGCGCACGGGCGCGACGTGCGCAACGTCGGCTCGATCCCCGGCATCGCGCGGCTCACGCGCCGCGTCGTCCGGCGCGCGTCGACGGTCGTCTGCGTCTCGCAGTACCTGCGCCGCGAGCTGGAGACGTCGCTGCCCGAGGCGCGCGGGAAGACCGAGGTGGTCGACTCCGGCGTCGACCTCGAACGGTTCCGTGCCGTGCCCGGGCGCGAGGAGCTCGAACCGCCGGCGTACCTGCACGTCGGCTCGCTGACGGAACGCAAGAACGTCGTCCGTCTCGCCGACGCGTTCGCGCGCCTCGGCCGCGGCTCGCTGACGTTCGTCGGCGACGGCCCGCTGCGGGCGCAGCTCCGAGGCCGCGCGCGCGTTTGCGTCGTCGGCGCCGTTCCGCAGCACGAGGTGCCCGCGTGGATGTGCAGTGCGTCCGTCGTGTGCGGCCCGGCGCTGCTCGAGCCGTTCGGCCAGTCGCTGCTCGAGGCGATGGCGTGCGGGCGGAGCGTCGTCGCCACGCGGATCGGCGGGCCGCCGGAGTTCGTGCGCGACGGCGCCGGCGTCCTCGTCGACCCGCTCGACGTCGACGAGCTCGCGCGCGCGCTCGAGAGGGCCGCGGCGCTGCCGGTGCCGAACGACGCGGCGCGGGCCGCGGCCGCCGAGCACGACCTCAGGCGGCAGGCGGCTCGCGTGGAGGCGATTCTCGAACGAGCCGTTCGAGGTCAGCGAGCCTGACCTCGACGAGCGGCGCGACCCCGTCCTCGAGCCCGTGCTCGCGCGCGACCGCGAGCGCCTGCTCGTAGCTCGCGCGCACCTTCTCCGGCGCCACGCCCTGCTTGAGCCGGTTGTCGCCGGTGACCAGCAGGTCGTGGATGCGCCGCCTGGCGTCCGCCTCGTCCACACGAGTAAGTTAGTGCGCCGATGCGGTCGGACAGGGTGCGGGTGGTGATCGCGGACGACCAGCGCCTGTTCGCGGAGGCACTCGAGGCGATCCTCTCCACCGACGGCCGCCTGACCGTCGTCGGCCGTGCCACCGACGGCCGCGAGGCGCTCGAGCTCGCCCGCGAGCACCGGCCGGACGTCGTCCTGATGGACATCTCGATGCCCCTGATGGACGGGATCGACGCGACGAAGGCGATCCGCGAGGAGCTGCCCGAGACGCGCGTGATCGTGCTGACGGGGTCGGCCGCCACGGACGACGTCTCGCGCGCGCGCAGCGCGGGCGCCTCGAGCTACGTGACGAAGGACCAGATCGCCGGCGACCTCGTCCGTGCGATCCTCGAGGCCGCCGCGGGGTAGGCACTTCTCCATGGGCTACCCTGGCGCCGCCGATGCTCGCCTTCTTCTCCGTCATCCACGTGCTGCTGTCGGCGGCGCTCGTCGGGTTGATCCTCATGCACTCGGGCCGCGACACCGGGCTCGGCGGCATGGGCTTCACGCCCGCCTCGCAGGGCGGCACGCACATCGTCGAGCGAAACCTGACGCGGCTGACGATCCTGGTCGCGCTGCTCTTCTTCGGCAACACGATCCTGCTCTTCCGCCTGCTGCAGTAGGCTCCGGCGGCGTGCAGCTGGCGCGCCTCCATCACGTGACGTGCGTGTGCTCCGACGCGCAGGAGACGCTCGACTTCTATCGCGGGCTCGGCTTCGCGCTCGTCAAGAAAACCGTCAACTTCGACGACCCGCACAGCTACCACCTCTACTTCGGCGACGCGACGGGCGAGCCCGGCACGCTGCTCACGTTCTTCGAGTGGCCGCGCGCGGAGCCGGGCCGTCTCGGGCGCGGGACGCTCGAATCGATCGGCCTTGAGCTGCCGACGGTGACGGCGGAGGCCGTCGAGCTCGACCCGGACGGGTTGCGCCTGCGCCTGTATCCCGGCGACGCGGTGCGGGTGCGCGACGTCGCCGCCATCGGCAACCCCGACCTCTACGCCGGCTTGTTCGTCGAGGACGGGCCGCTGCGCTTCGCCGAGCCCGTCGAGGAGGCGGCGCTGATCGGGCCGGGGACGACGCACCACGTCGCGTGGCGCGTGGACGGCGATGCGGACGAGCAGGCGTGGTTCGAACGCCTGACGGAGATCGGGCTGCGGCCGACGCCCGTCCAGGACCGCAAGTACTTCCGGTCCGTGTACTTCCGGATGCCCGACGGACTGCTGATCGAGGTTGCGACCGACGACCCCGGCTTCCTCGTCGACGAGCCGCGCGAGACGCTCGGCAGCGCGCTGTCGCTGCCGCCGTGGCTCGAGTCGGAGCGTGCGACGCTCGAGCGCGAGCTGACGCCGATCGGCTGACGCGCCGCTACACTGCGCGGGCTCTCGCGCTGGTGGCGGAATTGGTAGACGCGCTAGGTTGAGGGCCTAGTGGCCGCTTAGGCCGTGGAGGTTCAAGTCCTCTCCAGCGCATCGAAGCCGTCCGGCGGGGCGGCTTCTTCGTCTCGGCCGAACCGGGCTCGAACCGCGGCGCCGTAGGCTCGGGTTCATCGTCGCAACCGTGCCTCAGACGGCGCTGACGCCGAACGCGATCGCGTTCGCGTCTCCCGCGCGCGGCATCGCCGGCGGCGGCTGGACCTCGTGCCCGACCTTCGGATGTCCGTCCGCCGGGACCGTCTCGCTCACCGACGACGGCGGCCGCACGTGGCGCGTCGCGCTGCGCACGCGCCGGCCCGTCGTCGCCGTGGCGACGGCAGGCGGTATCGACCGCGCCGAGCTGGCGGGCGGCCGCTGGCTCGAGAGCCGCGACGGCGGGCGCAGCTGGCGACGCGCGGCCGCGCCCGTCCGGCCACGGCCGCCGTGCGCGCGCGGCGCGAACACGGCTCCGGACGTCGACCGAGTCGTCGCCGGAGCGTGGGCGCTCTGCGTCGGGCAGCCCGGAGCGGGCAACGAGGCGAAGGCCGTCTTCCGCCGCGTCCACGGGCGCTGGCGGCGCATCGCGTGGACGAGCGTCCTCGGGCGCGCCGTCGGCGGGATCGCGAGCTACGGCTACCCGCTCGGCCTCACGATGGCGCGCAACGGTTTCGGGATCATCTGGGAGTCGCGCGGCACGCTCTACGTCACACGGGACGGCGGCTACCGCTGGCGTGCGCTCCCGCGCGTCGCGCGGCCGGAGCGGGACTTCGGCATCGCCGCCGTCGCGCTGCCGCACGACATCGCGTACGTCGTGCTCGCGCTCGGGGGCGGGACGCAGCGGCGCCTGCTCGAGACGGCCGACGCGGGACGGACCTGGCACGTCGTCCATCGCTGGCGCTGATCAGGCGACCGGAGCGCCGCAGAGGTGGAGGACGCCGCCGCGCACCTCCGCCACCGGCTCCCACGGGCGATGCGGCTCCGCGTGGCCGGGGCGGAGCAGGTGCACGACGTCGTGGCCGCGCGCGTGCAGCAGCTCCGCGACGAGCCGCCGGTGGCAGCGCCACCAGAGGGTCTCCGCGCACATGAGGCAGGGCGCCGGCTCGTCGAGCTCGCGCGCGAGCGCGGCCTGGAACTCGGCCGAGCGCATCCAGGCGGCGTAGCTGCGGAAGGCGGCCACGCGGATGCAGCTGAAATCGTCCTCGCCCGCCTCGCCGCTGCGCCGACCGCCGAGCGCGGCGGTGTGGCGGTAGGCGATGCCGGCCGCGGCCAGCGAGGCGGCGAGTCTGTCGCGGCCGAACTGCGGGTGGCGCCGCGAGCCGGGAAACCGCCGCACGTCCACCAGCGTCCGGACGCCGACGTCGCCGAGACAGGCGAGCAGCTCCTCGACCGGCCGCGCTCCGTGCCCGATCGTGAACACCGTCATCACGAAAGCGTGCCGCGGTTGACGGCGTCCGCAGGACTCTCTACCCTGGTGGCGAACACACGTTCGGACACTCCGCCCCTCGCCTCAGGGAGACGACCTTGCTGACCCCGCGCCAACAGGAGATCTGGAACTACCTCGTCGAGTACGTCGATCGCCACGGCTACCCGCCGACGGTGCGCGAGATCGGCGAGCGGATCGGGCTCGCGTCGCCGTCGACCGTCCACGCGCACCTGGCGAACCTCGAGCGCGCGGGGCTCCTGCGGCGCGACCCGACCAAGCCGCGGGCGCTCGAGCTGCTCGGCCGCGAGCGGCGCGACGCGGCCCCCGCGGGGGAGCCGGAGGCGCGCGACGTCGCGCGGCTGCCGCTCGTCGGCGAGATCGCCGCAGGCGGGCCGCTGCTCGCGGAGGAGAACATCGAGGAGTACGTGCCGCTGCCGGCGGCGACGCGCGGCGACTTCCTGCTGCGCGTGAAGGGCGACTCGATGATCGAGGCCGGCATCCTCGACGGCGACCTCGTGATCGTGCAGCGCGCGCAGGACGCGCGCAACGGCGAGATCGTCGTCGCACTCGCAGGCGACGACGAATCGGCGGACGAGGCGACCGTCAAGACGTTCTACCGCGAGAAGGGCCGCGTGCGGCTGCAGCCGGAGAACTCGTCTCTCGAGCCGATCTTCGCCAGGCACGTGCGGATCCTCGGACGCGTGGTGGGGGTGTTCAGGGAGCTGTGAACGTCGCGCCGCTCCACCGGACGCTCGACCAGGAGCTCGTCGCGCTGCTCCGCGGCGCGTCGCTCGAGTGCCTGTGCTGCGGCGAGTTCGTGATGCACGCGCGCGGCGGCAGCGTCTTCTGTCCGGAGTGCGGGGCGCAGCTCGCCGCCGCCGACGCCGCCGGCGGGGCGGTCGCCGCCGATACCGCGACGTAGGCGGAGCTCAGGTGCGCGCCGGCGGCCGCGTCGTCGCGCGCACGACGAGGTCGAGCGGCAGCGTCTCGACCTGCAGCTCGGGCGGCATCCCGTCGAGCGACTGCAGCAGCAGCTCGGCGCCGCGGCGGCCGCTCTCGAACAGGGGCTGGCGGACGGTCGTGAGGCCGACGTAGGACGCGATCTCGACGTCGTCGAAGCCCACGACCGACAGGTCGTCGGGCACCCGCACGCCGAGCCCGCGCGCGGCCTCGAGCACGCCGAGCGCCTGCGTGTCGGACGCGGCGAAGATCGCCGTCGGCGGCTCCGGCAGGCGCAGCAGCTCCTCCGCGATGCTCCGCGCGACGTGGCGGCTGTGCGTGCCGGCGCGGACGTACTCCGGCCGCACCGGAATCCCGGCCTCGGCGAGCGCCTGCTCGTAGCCGATCGTCCGGTCGCGGCTCGAGTGGAAGCGGAACTCGTCGGCCGGCTTGTCGCCGATGAACGCGATGCGGCGATGGCCGAGCTCGACGAGGTAGCGGGTGGCGAGCCGCCCGCCGTGGACGTCGTCGACGACCACCGCCGGCAGGCCGTCGGCGCGGGCGTCGACGAGGACGGCGTCGATCCCCATCGCGCGCATGCGACGCACCTCCTCGGCCGGCGGGACGAGCGAGACGATCAGCAGCCCGTCGGTGCGGTGCGAGTCGGCGAGCAGGCGGAACGCGCGCTCCTGCCGGCCGGCGGATTCGACGTCGAACAGCGCCAGGTCGAACGAGGACTGTGCGAGCTCGGTGACGATCCCGCGCACGCGCTCGATCGGCGACGGGTTCGTGAGGAACGGCATGACGACGCCGACGACCGACGTGCGCTTGAGCGACAGGTTGCGCGCAACGGCGCTCGGGCGGTAGTCGAGCTCGCGGATCGCGTCCAGGACGCGCTCGCGGGTCGGCTCGGCGACGTTGGAGCGCCCGTTCAGGACGCGGGAAACCGTGGCGACGCCGACGCCGGCGCGCGCCGCGACGTCGCCGATCTTCGCGGGAGCCGGCGGAACCGTTTCCACGTTCACAGCCTAACTCCGCAGGGGGCGAAGCGTCATATCGCGACGCAGGCTTGATTTCCGGCGAGCCTGCGGGTTAACCTCACCCACCCCCAGAATGAAACCGGTTCCAGTAGGAGGGATCGAATGCGCAGGATTGCCGCACTCCTCGCCTTGGCGGTTCTCGTGCTCGCCGCCGCAGCGCTCGTCGCGACGGCGCGGGCGGGGACGAAGGCGACGACGGTCACGCTCGCCGGCTGGTCCTCGGGCGCCGACGAGGACAAGCTGCTCCAGCAGATCGTCAACGTCTTCAACAAGACGCACAAGAACATCCATGTCAACTACAACGTCATCAACGGCGACTATTCGACCGCCATGACGGCGCGGTTCGCCGCTCACAACCCGCCGGACGTCTTCTACGTCGACTCGAGCCTCGCGTCGACATGGGCGTCGCAGGGCGTGCTGCAGCCGCTGAACAGCTACATCAAGTCGAGCCATTACGACACGAGCAAGTTCTATCCGAGCCTGCTCGCCGCGTTCACGGTCGGGAAGAAGATCTACGGCTTCCCGAAAGACTGGTCGCCGCTCGCGATGGAGATCAACACGGGCATGCTCGGCACCGCGCACGCTTCGGTGCCGAAGACGTGGGCGCAGCTGAAGGCCGCGGCGCAGAAGATCCAGGCCGCGGGCGTCGTGAAGGGCGGAGCGCCGATCTGCCTCTCCGCGGACTGGGCGCGGCTCCTCCCGTTCGTCTTCCAGAACGGCGCGGGCATCAACTCGCTCACGTCGCCGGCTGCGGCCGCCGCCGTGAACTTCTACGTCGGGCTGATCAAGCAGGGGCTCGCGCAGACGCCGGACAAGCTCGGCTCGGGCTGGTGCGGCGAGGCGCTCGGCAAGCAGAAGGCCGCCATCATCTTCGAGGGCAACTGGCTGCTGCCGTTCATGTCGTCGACGTACCCGAACACGCGGTACGGCGTCTTCCCGATGGTGAAGCAGAAGACCGGCGGCAACCTCGCCTTCACCGTCTCGTACTCGATGGCGAGCGCGTCGAAGAACAAGCAGGCCGCGTGGACGCTCCTCAGCTGGCTGACGGGCAAGCAGGGTCAGAAGCTGTGGGTGTCGAAGGGCCTCGCGCTGCCGTCGCGCTCAGACGTGAAGGCGATCGGCGGCCGGCAGAACTTCCTGGCCGCGGCGAAGTACGCGCACGGGTGGGGCTTCCCGCACTTCGCGACCGCGTACTCGAAGATGAACAACGACCTGACCGCGGTCATCAGTGGCAGCATGACCGTCCAGCAGATGCTGAACGACGCCGCCAACGCGATCAGGAACGGCTAATCGCACGAACCGTCCCTCCCGCGCGCCAGGCCGCGCGGGAGGGACGATCTCATCCGACCGATGACGTCTGCCGCCACCACCGCACCCGTTTCGCGCAGGGACTCGCTGTTCGGGGCGCGTCTGCGCGAGGCCGGCTGGGGCTACGCCTTCGTGCTCGTGCCGATGGCCGTGTTCGGGCTGTTCTTCATCTACCCGTTCGGCTACGCGATCTATATCAGCTTCTTCCACTGGGGAATCCTCGGCAAGCAGGGCGGGACGATCTGGTTCCACAACTACGACCTGCTGTGGAAGGACCCCATCTTCCACATCGCGATCAAGAACACGCTGGAGTACACGGCCGGCGTGCTGCCGCTCGAGATGGCGGTGGGGCTGGTGATGGCGATCGTCGTCAACCAGAACATCCGCGCGAAGAACTTTTGGCGTGCGGCGTTCTACTTTCCGTCGCTCGCGTCGTCCGTGGCGATCACCACGATCGCGCTGTATCTCGGCGCATCCGACGGGCTCATCAACCACGCTCTCGGGACGACCACTCCGTGGTTCAGCACGGCAGGCACGGTGACGTGGGCGATCGTCGTCCTCAACGCGTGGACGACCTCCGGCACGGTGATGCTGTTCTACCTCGCCGCGCTGCAGTCGATCCCGACCGACGTCTACGAGGCCGCGGCCGTCGACAACACGGGGACGTGGCGGACGTTCTGGAAGATCACGTTCCCGCTGCTGCGGCCGGCGCACTTCTTCGTCATGGTCGTCTTCGGGATCGGCGCGCTGAAGGTCTTCGACCAGCAGTTCATCGCGTCGGGCGGAACCGGCGGCCCCAACAACGCAACGCAGACCGCGGTGCTCTACATCTACCGCGAGGCGTTCCAGGCATTCGACTTCGGCATCGCGGCGGCCGCCGGCGTCGTCGTCTTCGTCATCATCTTCGCGCTGACGCTCGTGCAGCGGCTCACGGTCGGTCGACAGGAGCCGCTCTGATGGCGCAGGCCGTCGCTGGAGCCCAGCCGTACATTCCGGCGCGCGCACGTGCGGATGTGGCGCGCAAGGTGATCGTCTACCTCGCGCTGCTCGTGATCGCGCTGCTGTTCGCGATCCCGTTTCTCTGGTCGATCGCCACCTCGTTCAAGACGATCCCCGACAGCGTCAACGTGTCGCTGATCCCGCACCCGTGGACGACGTCGGCCTGGCGCTCGATCTGGCACGACTACTCGTTCCCGACGTACATCAAGAACAGCGTGTTCCTCGCGGTCGTCGTGACCGCGTGCAACATGTTTCTCGGCGGCCTCGGTGGCTACGCGTTCGCGCGGCTGCACTTCTGGGGCCGTGAGCTGCTCTTCCTCGCGGTGCTCGGAACGCTGATGGTGCCCGACCAGCTGCGCCTGATCCCCGTGTTCGTGATGCTCACGAACTGGGGCCTGATCCAGACGTTCAAGGGCTACATCCTGATCAACCTCGTGACGGCGACGAACCTCTTCTTCATGCGCCAGTACTTCCTCACGATCCCGAAGGACTTCGAGGAGGCGGCGAAGCTCGACGGCGCCGGCTACTTCAAGACGTTCTGGCGCGTGATGCTGCCGCTCGCGCTGCCCGCGATCGCGGCGCTTGCGATCCTGCAGTTCCAGGGCACGTGGAACGACTTCTTCTGGCCGCTGATCATCTTCGGCCAGGGCAACCCGCACCTCTACACGGTGCAGCTCGGTCTTGCCGAGCTGCGATTCACGTACTCGACGCTGTGGCCGGAGATCATGGCCGGCAGCGTGATCGCGATCCTGCCGATCCTCGCGATCTTCCTGGCATTCCAGCGCTTCTTCGTCTCCGGCGTCGTCTCGTCGGGAGTCAAGGGATGACGCGCTCCGGCCAGGCGCTGCGCCTCGCGCTGCGCGACTTCTACGGGAACTCGTGGCGTCTCGTGCCGCTGAACGCGCTCCTCGGGGCCGCGCTCGTCGCGGTCGGGGTCGCGACGTTCGCGGTGCATGCGCTGCTCGTGCTGGCAGTCCTGGCGGGGCCGCTCGCAGCGGCGCTGGCGCATTGCGCCGTCACGCTCGTGCGCACCGGGAACCTCACGCTGGCGGACGCGCTCGACGGCGTGCGCCTGCACTGGCGCCGCGGGCTCCAGCTCGCGGCGGCAGGCACCGCGTTCGCGGTCCTCGTCGCGCTCGCAGTCCCTTTCTACGCGACGTCGCCGCTCGGGCTCCCGCTCATGTTCCTCGCGATCTACGTCGCGGTCCTCCTCGGCGTCTACCAGCTCGTGCTGTGGACGCTGGCCGTCGCAGATCCCCAGCGGTCGCTGCGTCAGCTCGTGCCCGCCGCCGCCGAGACGCTCGTGCGGCGGCCGGGCGCGACCGCGGCGCTCACGCTCGTGCTGCTCGTCGTCAACCTCGCCGGCATCGCCGCAGCCGTGATGCCGTTCCTCACTCTCACCGTCGCCTACTCGTTCGTCGCGATCGCGCACTTCGCGCTGCCGCGCGAGCTCGAAGAGGAGTCCTGCTGATGGCATCGATCACCTTCGACCACGTCACGAAGCAGTTCGACGAGACGAAAGCCGTCGACGACCTCGACATCCAGGTCGCGGACGGCGAGTTCCTCGTCCTCGTCGGCCCGTCCGGCTGCGGGAAGACGACCGCTTTGCGCATGCTCGCCGGGCTGGAGGAGATCACCTCGGGGCGGATCCTGATCGGCGACCGCGTCGTCAACAACGTGGCGCCGGGCGCGCGCAACGTGGCGATGGTCTTCCAGTCGTACGCGCTCTACCCGCACATGACGGTGCGCGACAACCTCGCCTTCAGCCTGCGCAACTTCAAGGTGCCGAAGGAAGAGATCGAGCGGCGCGTGCAGCAGGCGGCGGAGATCCTCGAGCTCGACCAGTTGCTGAAGCGCAAGCCGCGGCAGCTTTCCGGCGGCCAGCGGCAGCGGGTGGCGCTGGGGCGCGCGATCGTGCGCGAGCCCGATGCGTTCCTGATGGACGAGCCGCTGTCGAACCTCGACGCCGCGCTGCGCGTGCAGACGCGCGCGGAGATCATGAAGCTGCAGAAGCGGCTCAGCACGACGACGATCTACGTCACGCACGACCAGGTCGAGGCGATGACGATGGGCGACCGCATCGCCGTGATGAGCAAGGGTGTTCTGCAGCAGATCGGACGCCCCGAGGAGCTGTACCGGCACCCGGCGAACACGTTCGTCGCGACGTTCATCGGATCGCCTGCGATGAACCTGCTGCCCACGACGACGCTCGGGCTCAACGCCGGCGGCAAGCTCGCCGGCTTCCGGCCCGAGCACGTACGGCTCGGGAACGGCATGCCGGACGCCGCGTCGTACGAGGCGCTCGTCGAGGTCGTCGAGTATCTCGGCGACGAGCAGCTCGCGCACCTGAAGCTCGGCGAGCGCGACGTCGTCGCGAAGCTCCCCGTCGAACCTCGCCTCGAGGCAGGAACCACGCGGACGTTCTCGGTTCCGCTCGAGCGCGTCCTCCTGTTCGACGAGGCGAGCGGCCAGGCCGCCGGCACGGCCGCCTGATTCACTGCTTCCGTGTCGCTGACCGTCCTCGAAGGGTCGACCTTCTGCGTCTGCGACGACGCAGGCGACGTCGACGGCAAGGCGTCCGCGTCCGGGTTCTTCTCCGCCGACACCCGCTTCCTCTCACGCTCCGTGCTGACCGTCGGAGGTGCGCCGCCGCTGCTTCTGTCGAGCAGCCAGCCCGCGCCGCACCTCGTCCAGTTCGTCTCGGGCAACCCGGTCGTCGACAGCCTCCAGCCGGACCAGCTCTCGATCGAGCGCGAGCGCTTCGTCGGCGGCCTGATGCACGAGCGCATCCGGATCGAGAACCACAGCCGCACCCGCGTCGCCACCGAGGTCGCGCTCGAGCTGGAGGCAGACTTCGCCGACATCTTCTCCGTCAAGGAGCTCGACCCCGGCTTCGGCAACCCGTCCGCGGTCACGCTTCCCCCGCCCACGTCGCCGACGTGGCGCGAGGACGGCACGACAGCCGTCTTCGCCGACCCGACATTCCCCGCGCGCACGATCGTGCACTTTTCGCAGCCGTGCGTGATCGACGGGGGCGTCGTCCGCTTCCCGCTCGAGCTCGCGCACCGCGAGAGCTGGGTGCTCGAGGTGAGCGTGCAGCCGCTGCTCGACAGCGACGCACCGCTCGGCGCCGACGAGTTCGCGCCGCATCGCGAGCAGGAACGGCTGCGCGCGGACGCCTCGCTCGACGAGTGGCACCGCACGACCCCGCGCCTGCGCTCTCCGTGGAGCGACCTCGAGCAGACGTGGCGGCGCTCGGTCGCCGACCTCGCGGCGCTGCGGATGCGGGTACCGGGCCACGACTTCGGCCCGGTTCCGGCCGCGGGGACGCCGTGGTTCATGACGGTCTTCGGCCGCGACACGTTGATTTGCTGCCTGCAGACGATGGTGTTCGGCCCGGACTTCTCGCGCGGCGCGCTGCGCGTCCTCGCCGCGCTGCAGTCGACGGAGGACGACCCTCTGCGCGACGCGGAGCCGGGGAAGATCATCCACGAGATGCGGCGCGGCAAGGCCGCGTCGAGTTGGGCGGGCCGCTACTACGGCTCCGTCGACGCGACGCCGCTCTTCCTGATCCTGCTCTCGGAGCATTGGCGCTGGACCGCGGACCCGGCGCTGCCGCGCGAGCTCGAGGGCGCGGCGCGGCGGGCGCTGGCGTGGATCGACGGCCCGGGTGACCGCGACGGCGACGGCTTCGTCGAGTACGCGCGGCGCGCGTCACGCGGGATCCGGAACCAGTCGTGGAAGGACTCGGACTGCTCGATGGTGTTCCACGACGGGACGCTGGCCGAGGCGCCGATCGCGGCCGTCGAGGTGCAGGGCTACGTCTACGACGCGAAGCTGCGGCTCGCCGAGCTCGCGCGCGAGGTGTGGCGCGACGACCTGCTCGCGGACCGGCTCGAGCGGGATGCGGCGGAGCTGCGGCGCCGCTTCGACGATGCGTTCTGGGTCGACGGCTTCTACGCGCTCGGCCTCGACCGCGACAAGCGCCCGATCGACGCCGTCGCCTCGAACATGGGCCATCTGCTCTGGAGCGGCATCGTGCCGCCGGAGCGCCGCGACGCCGTCGTCGACATGCTGCTGAGCGACCGCCTCTGGTCGGGGTGGGGCGTGCGCACGCTCGCCGCGGACGAGGAGGGCTACAACCCGCTCGTCTACCACAACGGCACGGTGTGGCCGCACGACAACTCCCTGATCGCGTGGGGGCTCGCGAACGCCGGCCGCGTCCGGGAGCTGCACCTGCTGGTCCGCCGGACGATCGAGGCCGCGGCGCAGTTCGAGCACCGGTTGCCGGAGGTCTTCGCCGGCTTCGCCCGCCGCCGCACGGGCGTCCCGGTCGAGTATCCGACGGCGTCGCGCCCGCAGGCGTGGGCGGCGGCGACCCCGGTCCTGCTGCTGCGCGCGCTGCTCGGCCTCGAGCCCGATCGCCACGCAGGCGTGCTGACCGCGACGGCGGTCGGCCTCCCCGATTGGGCCGAGGGGTTGTGCCTCGACAACGTGCGCGCGCTCGGGAAGACGTGGACGGTGCGCGTCGAGCACGGCGGCGTCGCCGTCGAGCGCGGCGTGGACCGGGCCGAATCGGGGTTAGACTTCGAGGTGCAGGCCGGGTGACCGCGGCGCCTCGACGAGGCGCCGAGGAAAGTCCGGACACCGCAGGGCAGGACGCTGGCGTGAGCCAGGCGGCGAAAGCCGACGGAAAGTGGAACAGAAAGGACACCGCCTCCGACGTATCTCCGGAGACGTCGCAGGTAAGGGTGAAACGGTGGGGTAAGAGCCCACCAGCGTCGCGGCGACGCGGCGGCTCGCCAAACCCCGTCCGGTGCAAGGCGAACAGGGCCCGCGACCAGGTTGCCCGCCGAGGGCCCGGGTAGCTGCCAAGAGGGATGGTCACCCTCGACAGAATCCGGCTTACAGGCCTGCTACGGAAAAAGCCCTGGAAACGGGGCTTTTTCTATGGACCCGATTCGCCGGCGACTCGTCAGGCTCGCTCCGCGGCGGGCTGACTGCGGTCTCCGTGGAACCGCCCGGAACGGTCGCCCGGCCTTCGCCTCGCAGGCTGTGCCGGCTACGAGCCGCTCCGCACCGCGAACCGTAACACCGTCTCGGCCTTCCGCGACGCACAGGGTTCCTCCGTGCCGGCGTGTATGATTTGTCCTGTCCGACACGCGGAGACGCGGTCAGATGCGCTCGATCCGGGCGACCGGGCGAGTGGGATAGGCGGATCGCGTGGTGCGGCCGCCGAGACCGTGGGTCGCAAGAAGCGGCACCACAGAAGGGAGTACACCGTGACTGAGGTCATGGATCAGGTCGCCTCTCCGGAGCTTCGCGAGGTCGAGCTCCTCCTCGAGGGGGTTGAGGCGGCAAGACGGCTGGAGAACGCGAGCGACAAGCGGCTCGGCATCGTCCGTCATCAGTTCGATGTCCCCGTTCGCTCGCTCGAGCGGCTGAAGATCTACAGCGGCGCGAACCCGCGGAAGCATCCTAAGGTGAAGAGTCGCGTCGCGCGTCAGATCCGGCAGAGCCTGCTGAACGAGGACACCGTCGCAGACGCGTTCCATCTCGCCCACCTGGGCATCACCGTCGTCGCAACCGACTTCAGGAAGATCGATGGCCAGGAGGACAAGTGGCTCCTGAAGTTCCGCGTCGATGAGGACGGGGACGAGCCCCAGGACGGCATCGTCAA